>SXGU01262779.1_pt1 | contig 82068 bp, 87 predicted proteins | sample 3174531 | NCBI WGS metagenome assembly SXGU01 (sample SAMN11356863, study PRJNA531348) | freshwater metagenome | isolation source: freshwater sample F1-140 | place: China: Fuxian Lake, Yuxi | collected 2017-12-25
CGCGCCGACGGGCGTCGGCAGCCAGCCCTCCAATTCGGCTGCCGAGCGGCTGGAGCCGCTACGTCGCCGGGTCGCCGAGGTTGCCACCCGCCTCGGCCGGCCGATCCGTCTGCTGGTGGGGAAGCCGGGACTCGACGGCCATTCCAACGGCGCCGAACAGATCGCCGTCGCCGCCAGAGATGCTGGCTTCGAGGTCATCTACCAAGGCATCCGGCTCACGCCAGAACAGATCGCAGCGGCGGCTCGCGACGAAGATGTCGATGTTGTCGGCTTGTCAATCCTGTCGGGTAGTCACCTTGACCTTGTGCCAGAGGTCGTTCGCCTACTTGGCGCTAACGGTGTCAAAGTTCCCGTAGTAGTTGGTGGCATTATCCCTGAATCCGATCAGGTCAAGCTGCGGGAAGCCGGGGTTGCTGCGATCTACACGCCGAAGGACTACCGGATCGCCGACATCATGGCGAATATTGCTGACCTCGTACTCGCACAAACTGCTCAGGGCGACAGCTTTTCACGCCGATGATGGGTGTGATGGTTGATCGCCGAGTCATCGTTTGTGTCTGCGCGGCCTTGGGCGCTCTCGCTTTTGGCATTGTCGGGGTAATTACGGGCTCGGTTGGTTGGGGTCTAGCTGCTGGTGTCGCTGGCGTATTTGCAGGCTCGACCGGGGCAAGCCTTGGGACTCAGCACAGAATTACCGACGGTGCCCTGCGCAAGTCCGAGCAGGATCGCCTGAGATTGACCCGAGAAATCGAGGCGCTTTCCCTGACCCTCGAAACCGAGATCGGTCCAGTCGAGACTCCCCAAACGCCACGCGAACGAGCCGAGAATGCATTCGACCCGGCGACTGGCCTATATGACGAGCGGTATTTCGCGGTCTTAGTTCAGCAACAGGTAGCTGCCGCTCGACGTTCCTTGCGTCCACTGTCTGTAGTGATTTTCGAGGTTGACGGTCTGGTCGACAGCGATCCCGACATGTGTGTCCAGGCACTCGCAGTTGTGGGCGATGTCTTGCGCCGTACATTGCGCGAAAGTGATTCGGCATGCCGACTCGGCGCTCTGATGGTCGGTGCGATCCTTGAGGACACGCCCGAGTCAGGTGCGGTCTGGGCCGCAGAACGAGTTCGCGGAACCTTGCTCAGCTCTCCCATCGGAGACTCCCTCACAGTAAGCGCTGGTGTCGCCTGTTACCCGAGCCATGCGCTCGGTGCAGCAGAACTCGTTGCCCAGGCAGGGCGGGCACTTGAAGAGGCAAGACGTCTAGGTACCGACAGGGTAGAGATCGCGCCGGACATCTAGGCCAACGCCCTACTAACACGAGTTCGTGTTATCCACACTGAAAGGTGGAAAACCGGACATTTCCGTTATTCACGAAACTCACAGCCTGTGGATAACTAATGCGTATCGGGCTTCCACGCACCAAGTAAGTCCCTCAGGATCTCAGCTGAGTCGGCGTTCTCTCCACGTCCTGCGAACTCTAGTTCCCCTGGTGTAACGCTCATTCTTACTATCGGGCCGGGCATAGTGACCCCGTCCACGTCTACAAAAATCGAGCGTTCCACGACATGCGGGTCCTTCAAAAGTTCACGCATTGTCAGCACGGGGCCAATCGCGGCCTGGGCATTCTCGAAGGTTGCGATCACGTCATCGAAGGTGCGGGCAGCAATCCAGTTGCTGACCGTCCCCTGTAGCTCGTCGCGATTGGCTACGCGCCCCTCAAAGGTCGAAAATCGTGGATCATCGCCGAGACCGACGAGCTCGACAACTCGGGTGGCCACAGATTCAGCTGAAGCACTAACAGCTACCCATCTGCCGTCAGAGCATTCAAAAGTTCCACGCGGCACTGAATAGGGAATACCGCTGCCAAGCCGCGGCTGGTCGTAACCGAGATGTGCGGCAGCGCTCGGCAGCGGTCCCATCATTTGGATCGCTGATTCCAACAGATTGCAATCGATTACTTGACCGACTCCTGTCCGCTCGCTGTGGCGCAAGGCAACCATGATTGCGAAAGCTCCGACGACGGCTGTCACCTCGTCTGTGAGCGCGACCGGCGGGACCAGTGGAGCGCCACCGGGTTCACCGTTGATCGCAGCGAACCCGCTCATAGCTTCGGCTGTCGTCGCAAAGCCGGCCTTGCCCGAATAAGGACCAGTCTGGCCAAAACCGCTAACCCGCAAGATCACGAGTCTCGGATTGCAGGCGAGCAACACATCTGGACCGATACCGAGACGCTCTAAAGCTCCTGGGCGATTGTTTTCGATAAGTACGTCAGCGTGTTGGACCAGAGCAAGCAGCGCATCGTGGCCAGCGGGCGTTTTCAAGTCGAGAGTGACGCACCGCTTGTTCCGTGCGACAACTTTCCACGCATAGCTGTCACCACCTTCGGGCGGGAACCATGTCATACGGCGAGTCCCGTCACCACCGGGTGCCTCTACCTTGATGACATCTGCACCGAAGTCAGCGAGATGGCGCGCTGCACCGGGCCCGGCAAAAATTGTGGCCATGTCAATGACCTTGAGACCTTCGAGTGCGTGCACCGACTGACTGGCCCTAGAAGCCATGCGCGAAACAACGATCGGCCATCGAGCCGAGCGCGTAGTCGCGATAAAGGCCAGCAAACATCTGCCGGGTCTGTTCTGTCCATGCGAGCGCAGCAGGACTAGAAGCGCGCCGCACTAGTTGGGTGTAGCCACCTTCGTAGATCCGGTATTCCGCGAATGCACCGGGGTAGTCCTTGACGCATGCCACCTCGACGATCGGCACGTTGCGGGCGGTCGGAAAGCGTCGCACCTGATTGCGGTGCGTGTGACCAGCGAAGTATCCCATGATCGACTCACTTCGTTTGATGACTGCGCACAGTGCTTCGCTGTCATCTGGATTGATTCCGAAGTAACGCTCATTCCGAACCGGGTCGGATGGATCCCACGGGTGATGATGACCGAAGACGAGCACGGGGTCAGTTGATTCGCGAGCAACCTCTTCGAGCCACAAGAGTTGGGCCGAATCGATTCTTCCTTTGTCTGTTCCTGGGCGCACCGTGTCGAGAACCGCAAGCACGACCCCAGTTAGACGAACCAGGAACGGCGCTCGGTCACTAGCGATCGTTTCTGTGATCATCGCGTCGTGATTCCCGCGCACATGATGCATCGCGTCACCGAGGACTCCGTATGCATCAAGAAACATTTCGTACTCTTGTTCGGAGCCACGATCCGTTAGATCACCCTTGACGAGAACTACGTCGGGGGCCAGCGCAGCCATGTCGTCAATAACGGCGCGGTTCATTATCTCGGGATACGGCTCATCTCCATTCGTCGCCCCAAATATTGGGCCCATCTGTTCGCCATCGCCGAGACGACCGCATTCGGTTTCGCCGAAATGCACATCGTTCACGGTCGTGAACATTGCTAGCCGTTTGCCTGATGGGCGCTTAAGTGTCGTGAACTCTTGAGGCAACAACTCCGAGTTGCAAGCGCCTTCGACTGCAAGTGAATACGGCGTGCTTGGTTCTAGACCGCTAATTAGCGCGTAGTGGTACGGACCAGATGTCGTTACCTCATGACTCCCGACGCGCGTCGTCACGGCTGTGTCGTCGTCTGTGCGAAAAGTGACTACGACTTCGTCATCTGCAACAGTAAAAAGTTCAGGATCGTGAATCACTGTGAAAGTTCCTCAGACTCTTGATCGGCGCCCGATACGTCCAGATAAGCGCCATGGCCCGCGCTGTAAACTGGATCGTTGAGCAGTGCTCCGACTCGCTTGAACCCATGCGTGCAAACTGTCGTCACGTTGGGTCGCGACTGATTCCTGCGCCTCCGCGGTAATGATCGCTATCACGGCAGCGATAACGGCGGCTTCGTCATCTGTCGGGGTCGGAGTGATCTGCATCGAAATCGACTCTTACAGCGGGCCGTTGCCATGCTTGCGCGCGGGCAACTGCTCTTTCTTAGTGCGCAAAACATCAAGCGACTTCACAAGAATGCGCCGCGTCTCTCTCGGATCGATGACATCATCGACGTAACCGCGCTCTGCTGCGTGATACGGGTTCGCGAATCTTTCGGTGTATTCGTCGAGCAACTCCGTGCGCAAAGCCACGGCATCTTCTGCGCTATCGAGTTCGCGACGGTAAAGGATGTTGACAGCACCATCGCCACCCATGACCGCAATCTCTGCCGATGGCCATGCGAAGGCGAGGTCAGCGCCTATTGATTTTGAGTTCATGACGACGTAAGCGCCGCCGTAACCCTTGCGGGTGATGATCTGCACCCTCGGCACGGTTGCCTCGCAGTATGCGTACAAGAGTTTTGCTCCGTGGCGAATGATTCCTCCGTGCTCCTGGTTGGTACCTGGCAAGAACCCTGGAACATCGACAAACGTAACGAGCGGAATGTTAAAAGCGTCGCAAGTACGAACAAACCGAGCAGCCTTTTCGGATGCATCGATGTCGAGACACCCTGCGAGCACCTGCGGCTGATTACCGACAATTCCAACTACGTGGCCATCGATACGCGAGAAGCCACAAACAATGTTCATTGCCCAATGCGGGAAAGTCTCAAAGAACTCGCCGTCGTCAACTACTTCTTCGATGACCTTCTTCATGTCGTAGGCCTTGTTCGGCGTATCGGGAATAAGACCAATGAGGCCGTCGCAGTAACGTTCTGGATCGTCAGTAGGCGCGAAGTACGGCGGATCTTCGAGGTTGTTAGCAGGCAAGAACGACATGAGGTAACGAACTTGTTCGATGCACGAAGCTTCATCGTCTGCAACGAAAGTTGCTACACCAGACTTGCTCGCGTGGGTCATGGCGCCACCGAGTTCTTGCTGGGTTACATCTTCGCCCGTAACGGTCTTGACGACATCAGGACCGGTGATGAACATGTATGACGTGTCCTTGACCATGAAAATAAAGTCGGTCATCGCTGGCGAGTAAACGGCTCCACCGGCGCACGGCCCAAGAATCACAGAGATTTGCGGAATCACGCCTGACGCCGCGACGTTGCGATGGAAAATGCCGCCGTACATTGCGAGTGAAACAACACCTTCTTGGATGCGCGCTCCAGCACCGTCATTGAGACCAATAAAAGGTGCGCCTGTCGATGCAGCGAGGTCCATGACCTTATGAATCTTCTCGGCAAAAACCTCACCAAGTGCTCCACCAAAAACAGTGAAGTCCTGGGCGAATAGAAACGTCTTGCGACCGTCGATGGTTCCCCAGCCGGTTACAACTCCGTCGGTAAGCGGTCGGTTATGTTCGAGCCCGAAGCCGTGCGCGCGATGGCGCGCCAATTGGTCGAGTTCGACAAAGCTCCCTTCGTCGAGCAGTGCATCGATGCGCTCGCGGGCCGTGAGTTTTCCGCGGGCATGCTGGCGTTCTACTGCTGCTGCCGACCCGGGCTGCAAGGCCTCGGTCTTTAGTTTTGCGAGTTGTTCGATGCGTTCTTCGATCGGGTGAGAATGAGGCATAGGAACACAGGTTAGTTGCCACTCCGCGCGGATATCCCGACGCGTTTGCGCGATCTGTCTTAGCTACTCCTGCACGAGTTCGATAAGGGTGCCGAATGCAGTCTTGGGGTGGATGAAAGCAACAGTTGTGCCGCGCGATCCTGGTCGTGGGGCCTCATCGATCACCTTGAAACCCTGCGCCTTCACAGCTTCGAGGGCTGCTCCGCAATCAGCAACGCGGTACCCGACGTGGTGGATCCCCTCACCCTTTTTTTCCATGTACTTCGCTACCGGAGAATCCTCACGAATTGGCGTGAGCAACTGAATGTAAGAATCTGCGACTCGCAGGAGCGCCTCAGACACGCCATCTTTCTCGATCGTTTCGCGGTGCTCAACGGGACAACCAAACGTGTCTTCGTAGTAGGCGATCGCTGCATCCAAATCGAATACAGCAATCGCGACGTGATCGATCTCTGTGAACATCATTTCAATCAACTTTCGAAACGTCGGAACAGCGTGATCTGATCGATGTGCCTCTCGCGCAACTCAGCATTGAGAACGCCGAGCCCTTCTTCCGGGGCGAGGGAAAGCACCGCGAGTTTGCCTTCGCTCTCGTTGCGATGCACAGCGAGCGCGGCATCGGCCGTGTGATCCAAGTCGTACACCCGCGACAAAGTCGGATGCACTTTGGCTTCGCAGATGAGCCGGTTCGCGTCCCACGCTTCGCGGTAGTTCGCGAAATGGCAACCCTTGAGCGTCTTCAAGTTCATCCATAGGTAGCGGTTGTCGTACTCGATCATGAACCCACTAGTTGCAGCGCAAGTAATGATCGTGCCGCCGCGCTTCGCGACAAATACAGAAGCACCCATAGTTGACCGGCCGGGGTGTTCGAACACGATGTCAACATCGCGACCGATCAGATCACGAATCTTCTTTCCAAGGCGTAGCCATTCCTTGGGGTCTTGCGTATTGTCGTCGTTCCAGAATCTGTAGCCCTCTGCACGCCTATCGATAACCGCTTCACATCCCATCGCTCGTAGCAACTCCGCGCGCTTTTCAGATGAGCAGACCGCAACTGGAGTTCCGCCACCGTTGAGCACATACTGCACGGCGTAAGCGCCAATGCCTCCGCTTGCTCCCCAGATAAGAACTGCGTCGCCCTGCTTCATTTGAGAACCGTTGCGGGACACGATCATGCGATAGCTAGTGCTGTTGCAGAGTCCACTCACCGCCGACTCTTCCCACGTGAGGTGCTCAGGCTTCGGCATCAACTGATTTGCCTTCACGACAGCGATCTCGGCGAGACCGCCGAAGTTGGTCTCGAATCCCCAGATGCGTTGGTTGGCAGCCATCATCGTGTCGTCGTGAGCCGACGGGTCTTGGTCGTCGACGTGCTGGCACTGCACGGTCACGCGATCGCCTGGCTTCCAGTTGCGCACTGCACTCCCGGTTCGTAGCACTACACCACTCGCGTCGGACCCGATGACGTGGTATGGCAAGTCGTTGCGCTTTCCCCAGTAGCTCTCCTTGCCAATTCGCTTCAAGAAACCGAAGGTCGAGACAGGCTCAAAGATCGAAGTCCAGACCGTATTGAAATTGATTGCACTTGCCATGACCGCGACATACGCCTCGTCTGGAGCAAGTTCTGGCAAAGGAAACTCGTCAATATGAACCGAGCGGCGCGGGTCTTTGTCTTCGCTTGCTAGCCCTGCGAACATTTCTTGTTCGTCGGCCCTGACCATTGCTCCTCTGACGGCCTCAGGCAGAGCAAGCGCCCCAATTTCTTCTCCGGGCGCGCCTTGCAGAATTGCTGTACGGATGTTGTCGATCGCTGTAGACATAGTCGGACAAGCTATCTGCGAATCCATCCGAAACAACATTGCTCTCATTGGCTGCGAAATGCGGCTTGCCCATACACTTACCGCCTCTCACATCCCATGTTTCTCGGAGGTTTGTCATGCCCGGTTCTGTGATCGTCTCGTCCGCCCGCACTCCGATCGGAAAATTGTCAGGCGCCCTCGCAAGCTTCAGCGGGGCCGACCTCGGAGGCATCGCGATTAAAGCAGCGCTAGAGCGCGCTGGCATTTCGGGCGATCAGGTCGACTACGTGATCATGGGTCAAGTTCTAGGTGCTGGTGCTGGCCAAATCACAGCACGCCAGGCTGCGGTCAAGGGCGGTATCCCGATGAACGTTCCTGCACTCACAATCAACAAGGTCTGTCTGTCGGGAATCAACTCGATCAACCTTGCAGACCAGATGATCGCTTCTGGAGCAGCAGACATCGTCGTCGCCGGTGGCATGGAGTCAATGACGAACGCTCCGTACCTAATGAAGGGTGCCCGCGCTGGCCTTCGCATGGGTCACTCAGAAGTTCTCGACTCGCTCGTCGCCGATGGCTTGTGGTGTGCATTCGACGCCGTTCACATGGGAACAGGCACAGATACCTACACAGGTACCTTCGGTGGAATTACTCGCGAGATGCAAGACGAACTCGCGGCAAAGAGCCACGATCGTGCGGCGGTAGCCCAAAAAGAAGGGCGTTTCGCAGACGAAATCATCAACGTGGAGATCCCTCAACGCAAGGGTGACCCGATCGTCGTAGAGATGGACGAGGGTGTGCGCCCAGGCACGACAGCTGAATCGCTCGGATCGCTGCGCCCGGCGTTCACAAAAGAGGGCACGATCACTGCAGGCAATGCGTCGCAGATCTCCGACGGAGGTGCAGCGGTCGTCATCATGAGCATGGCCAAGGCTGCCGAACTCGATATCGCTCCAATTGCCGAACTAATCGGATTCGGGATGGTGGCTGGCCCAGATGCTTCCTTGCTCACACAGCCGGCACGCGCAATCAAAGCGGCCGCGGCACAGGCAGGTATCGCAATTGGCGACATTGATCTGTTCGAACTCAACGAGGCCTTCGCGGCGGTCGGCCTTGCTTCGATGCGCGATCTCGGAATCACAGACGATGTCGTCAACGTGAACGGCGGCGCTATCGCGCTAGGCCACCCAATCGGCATGTCCGGTACGCGCGTCGTGATGACTGTCATCAACGAACTTCGTCGCCGTGGTGGCGGTGTCGGCGCTGCTGCGCTTTGCGGCGGTGGCGGACAAGGCGATGCCGCAATTATTCGCACGCTCTAAGGGGAACAAATCCGAACTGACATCGACCTTCGCTATGTCCGCGCCTCTGGTGCTGTGATGGTCGGTGTCGCCGCACTTTGGCCTGTGCTTCCGCACGTTCCGACATGCCCATTACTTGTGATTACGGGAGTGCCATGTCCTGCGTGTGGAGCCACTCGGTCCGTGGTGTCTTTGTTGCGTGGCGATATTGTCGCTTCGCTTAGATACTCGATACTTGGCGTTGTTGTGGTGACGAGTGTTATCTCGGCGCTGCTTGCGTGGCGACGCAGAACTTTCGCTATTTCTGTGTGGCCAATGCTGGCAGTACTTGGCTTGTCGTGGAGTTACAACCTGACACTCAACCCGACGTTCTAGAGGCGTCCCTAGAGTTCGCGGCGGCCTTCGAGAGCATGACCGAGGGTGACTTCGTCGGCAAACTCAAGATCGCCACCTTGAGGTAGACCGCTTGCGAGACGTGTCACGCGCACGCCGATCGGCTTTATTAACCGCGCTAGGTAGCTCGCTGTTGCATCGCCTTCTACGTTCGGATTTGTCGCAAGTATCAACTCTGTTATCGCGTCATCTTCGAGACGCTTTACGAGTTCGCGAACTCGTAGCTGCTCAGGACCGATGCCTTCGATCGGGCTGATTGCCCCCTGCAGAACGTGATAGCGACCTTTGAAAGCACCGCTTCGTTCGATTGCCACAATGTCTCTGGCTTCTTCGACGACACAGACAACACGACCGTCGCGCCCATCGTCGGCACAGAACTGACAGGTGTCTGAATCGCACACGTTGAAACAAACGCGACACCAATGCACGCGATCCTTGGCTACAACGATGGATTCAGCTAACCGCGCAGCATCTTCTTTCGGAATCTTGAGCAAGTGAAACGCGATGCGTTGGGCTGACTTGGGACCGATACCAGGCAGACGATTCAGTTCGTCGATTAGCGCCTGCAGCGGCTCTGTGTAGACGCTCATTTCCCTGGTTTTTCGACAACCGACGCGCCAGGAAAGACGTCCTGGATACGAGCGACGGTGTCAGCGGGGCCCGCTGTGTCGGGTGCGTCCTGTAGACCTGTCGTATCGATGTATTCGTCGGTGTCGACAGGCACTTGCTCTGCTGCTGCAGGGTCCGGTTCAGGGTCGAGTGCGACAATCCGAAACTTCGGTTCCGCTCCGAGTTGTTGAGCTAGTGCTGTTCGCACCGCGCCCGCCTGGTCTTTGAACTTCTTCTTCTGCATTTCGAAGCGAGTACCACCGGGAACACCGAACGTGATCGTGCCGCCATCGGTCGACAGCGGTCGAGCGTCTTCGACCGATGCACGCACTGGTGGCTTCATTGACTTCAGCGCCGCTTGCCACGCAACGGATACTTCGTCGAGATCTAACGAAGTCGCATGCGGTAATGCTTCGGTTGATGCTGGCTCTGTGATCGCGGAAGCCGCAACGGATGGCTCAGTCGAAAGCGAGTCAAGCGGTGCAGTGCGCTTCATCGCGCCAAGTGTGGGGCGTGGACCACGCGGCACTTGCAGCGTGACAGGCGGTTGCGTGGTGACGATCGGAGATGATGGACTCTGGCTTCTCGCCATTCGCTGTTCGAGTCGTTCGATGCGCTCGAGCAATGCATCGTCGGCTTTGTGCGTATCGCCGCGCGCAAGGCGAACTAGTGCGACTTCTAGCAAGAGCCGTGGGTCGGCAACATTTTGGCTTCGAATATCGGCGATCGTTGTGCCGAGCGTCTCGATTCCACGGGTAAGGCCCGCTAACCCAAAAGACTCAGCTAATTCTGCTAATGCGACGAGATCAGTTACCGGACCGTCATATGGCACCTTGCCGCTAGCAGCGGCATTCACAAACGAATCGCGGAGGGTACGAAGCAGATCGTCGGCAAGGCGGCGTACATCGACCCCGACAGCCAAGGCCCCATGAGCAGCAACGAGCGCAGAGGCCGGGTCTTGTGCAGCGACCGCTCGCAAGATCTCAACTAGGCGGTCGAAACCGCTCGAGCCCATCATCGAAACCACGACATCGGAATCGAGCGCACCGTGGCCGAGCGCCAATGCTTGATCTAATAACGAGAGTGAATCACGGCCCGATCCAGCGGCCTTGCGAACAATTAGATCGAGCGCATCTTCGTCGGCCTTCACGCCTTCACGGTCGAGGTTGGCGACTAGCAAAGTGCGAAGTTGGTCCGGGGCGAGCAACGTGAAATCAAAATGCTGGGTGCGCGACCGAACCGTCGCGAGCACTTTTTGCGGGTCTGTCGTCGCGAGCATGAACACAACGTGCGACGGTGGTTCTTCGAGCGTCTTGAGGAGAGCGTTACCAGCGCCTGTCGACAGCATGTGCACCTCGTCAATTAGGTACACCTTCTTCTTGCTCGTTGCGCCCATGCCAAGACTGACGCGCGATATGAGATCGCGGATGTTGTCGATTCCGTTGTTGCTAGCCGCATCGAGTTCGAAAAGGTCTGGGAACGTGATGCCCTCTGCGCTAAATGAACTGCAGTTGATGCATTTGCCGCATGGCTCGCCGTCTTTGGTGAGTTCGAGACAATTGAGAGCCTTCGCGAACACGCGCGCTGTGGTTGTCTTACCAGTACCACGAGGTCCTGAGAACAAGTACGCGTGGCCAACGGAATCGCTTAGTAGCGCGTGTCTCAACGCCGAAGTTACATGTTCTTGTCCGACTAACTCAGCGAAGAGTTGGGGCCTGTGCTTGCGATAAAGAGCGCTGGTCGCCACGCTCGCACATTATCGGCGCACGGTGACACGACCGGAGAGCCAACTCCGGTTGAACAATTCTTCCCACGCCTCGGCCTACCGCAGGAGGCTGTCGAGGATGCCGAAGTACGACCAGATCGGTCTACTCATTATTAGAGATAGTGGAACCGACAACACCCAGACTGCGAGCGTGACCCAACCGATCACGATGCCGGCCTTAGCTAAGCCTTCACCGTCTTCGCGGGTTTGGCGAATCTCTTCAAGCGCTCTGTTTCCAAAGACGATTCCTAGCGCTGAGCCGATTCCGCAGAATTGCACAAGAGACAGCACGAGCGAAGCAATCGCGTAGCTGTTCAAGCCACGCACGACGGGCGCACCAGCGACTGACGGTTGAGTGAAAGCTGCACCGTTCGATGGTGGTGGTGCACCGGTAGCGGCCGCAGGCGTTCCACACGACGAACAGAACGCCGTCTCGGGTGGTTTTTCAATACCGCAGTTAGTGCAACTTGTGACTGTCAATTTGTCCTCCCCAAAAGGTCGACAATCGAAGTAGACGAAGTATATTGCTGAGTTTTGTTCCAGGCCGGGTTCGAACTAGAGATGCACCCAGGATGCTCATGGCAGTCTTGCGCGATCAGGAATACGAGAACCACCCCGATCGCAGCTATCGAGAGGCCGACCCAACCAATCACAATCCCGGCTACAGCGAGCGCGTCACCACGCTCTCCGCTAAGGCGGATCTCTCGTCTTGCCTTGCGCCCGAACACGATCGCCATAAGGGACCCCGGACCGGGCAGCACGATCGAGAGGATTAGCGATGTGACAGCATTGCCGTTAGTCGCAGGCGGTAACGGCGGACGTGCCCACGCTGGTTGAGGAGGCTTCATGACCACGCCCAATTCGCCACAACTATTTCGTCCGCAGTGGGCACAAAAGTTGGATTCTGCCCTCCGTTCGGCACCACAACTCACGCAATAGGCAGTATTCAATTGTCTACTCCATCCACGCTCAGCAGAAGTAGACAAACTATATCGCAAGCCTTATAAATCCATGGATCTGTGACCACACGATATTCGGAGCGTTCGGTGTCCTAGCGGAGGTCTTTCTGCGCGATCTCTAGGTCAAGTCGCCGAACTGGTAACCACGGCGATGAAAACCGCCACTATGTAAATGAGGATCACCACGCAAGCGCCTGCGATACCGATCCAGCCGATGATGATCCCCGCTCTCGCCAAGCCATCGCCTTGTTCGCCGGTTACGGCGATCTCGCGTTCGGCGCGCTTGCCGAACACGACACCCAAAATTGAACCAATTCCACAAGACACTAGAGAACAGACCAAAGAGGCAATCGCGTACCCGTTCGTGCCACGCGCAACTACGGGTGGGCCCCAATAAGGTGCCGTCTGCTGATCGCCACCAATCCGGCGTCCGCAGCTTGCACAAAAAGTCGACCCTGCGATTTGTACAGCCCCACAACCCCCGCAATACGTCGCAACCACTTATTCCTCCAGACACGTAGCTGAAATGTCTTAGATAAATCATATTGCCGCTAGGTGCTGTGCGACATGTTCTCGTCTAAGTCATACGTTGACGGGCTGAGATGCTTTGCGACCCGCTCCAACGCTGACGACTAGCGCAGACGTCAGTAAGCCAACGACAGCGACTTCTTCGATCACGGACACTGCGGGAATATCCACGTCCAACTCCGACCAATAGTCCCGGTCGAGCGTCAGGTCGACTAGCCAAATGAGGTGGCCTACGGCTCCGAGAAGCCTCCACGGCAAGACAGCAACGACCGCGATCTTCGCCCACTTGTTGTGACCGCCAGACACCGCGACTGTTCCGGCGACGACTAGCGCAACCCCTACGAGCACGAGCAGTCATGAATGTACGTAGGCTCCACCCGCATCCCAGAAGCCGAGGCCCCACTGGAAATAATCCTGATTCAACTCTTGCCGTATGGAAAATGCGTTATGCAGGAGGACCGCAATTCCGGCAATCAGTATAAGTAGGCCGGAAATGCGCTCTACGCCTGACGATCGCTTCGCGCCGACTATTTCGCCGCTCGGCTCAAGGTCTATGTGCGGCGACCAGCCTGCCTCCGGCGATGTGCTCGCCACAACCTGTGCGCCGCCGCAGAAGGTGCAAAAATGTGCATGCTCGACTAGAGACTTGCCGCACTGAGCGCAGAACATCATGCCGTACTTTCTTATCTTGAAAAGGTGAGCTAATAGCCACTTGAGTCTCCAGCGCTAGCGGCAAATGCGATCAACGCGATGACAGTTACGCCGATGCCTACCCAACCGATAATCAATCCTGCTAGCGCCATACCGTCACCGGATTCACCACGCTCGCGTATTTGTTTGCGAGCGATATGGCCAAAGATGACTGCCAAGATCGACCCCACCGAGTAACACCAAACAAGCGACAACACTAGTGACGAAATTGCGAGCCCATTCGTTCCCGGTCGTGCTTGTTGCACGACGTAGCCGGGTGGCGTGCCCCATGAGGGTGGTGGCGATTGTTGTTCACCGCCGACCGCTAGTCCGCAAGTTCCACAAAACGCGGCTCCTGCTGTCTGTAGTGCTCCGCAACCCGCGCAGTAAGTAGCAGCCATTCGTCCTCCGTACGTCGATATGTCACTTCGTACGCACAGAATGACACAACTCTGGGACATGTGCTTGAAGTCTCGTCGACGACGGCGCTTCTGGAGGCCCGCCCAGGCGACCCGGCGGCACCCGAGACGCCCCGCTGAGAGCTGCTTCCTTCCGGACCTGACTCGGTTCGCAGGATCTCGCTGCGCCGGACCCGGGCGGACCACCACAAGGCCGCACCGCGACCAGAACCTGCGAGATTACCGGCAAGAGGTGAATATCGCCTCACCGCTATGATCGCCGATCCCGGGAGGGATGCGAGAGCGGCCGAATCGGCACGCTTGGAAAGCGTGTGAGGGGTGACCCTCCGTGGGTTCGAATCCCACTCCCTCCGCCATTTGGTGTCTCAGGACATTGAGTACAGCGCGATAATTTCGAACCCCACCACCCCATGCTTGGCCTTCCGAACGGACAGGGTAGCTATGCGAACTGAAGTCGATGTCCGGGCGGCTGACGAAGTTGGCAATAAGGTCCACAAGCGTCGCCTCGACATCGAGGCCTTGCGTGCTCTAGCTGTCGGTGGAGTTATCGCATCGCATTTCAACGTCGGTCTATTAGCTGGCGGTTTTGCTGGTGTCGATGTGTTCTTCGTGATTTCGGGCTTCTTAATCACCGGCCGGCTCCTAGAAGATTCAGCTGTGCCCCTCCGACGCCGTCTCATTGACTTCTATGCCCGGCGCGTGCGGCGGATCCTGCCCGCGGCAACGTTTGTTCTGATCGCGACCGCACTTCTCGCAGCTTTCGTGCAGAACCCATACGAAGCCATCACGACTACATCACCCGACATTCGTTCTGCAGCAATGTTTATTGTGAACCGCTCCTTCGTTTTTCGTGGGACCAATTACCTGCTCGAGGCTGGCGCGCCATCGATAGTCCAGCAATATTGGTCGCTGTCTGTAGAAGAACAGTTCTACGCGATTTGGCCCTTGTTGCTTGGCCTCGGTGTCGGACTCGGTGCCCTGGTATTTGGTAGTCGCCAGCGTTTGAATCTCGCGATCGCTTGTTGTGTTGGCGTAGTTGGCCTGTCGTTCGTGATGTCGGTGCGCACGGTCGAAGCGAATCCGATTCCATCGTTCTTCTTGATTAATTATCGGGCCTGGGAACTCGGCGTCGGAGCACTGCTTGCGACAATCCCGGTCTTGGTGGCACGAATACCGCGCCGCGCCGCTACAAAGTTGATGCCGACCGGACTAGCCGCAATCTTGGCGACCTTCCTGCTCGTTGATAGAGAGACAACCTGGCCCGGTTTCGCTGTTGCTATCCCGGTACTTGCGACCGCCATCGTTATCGCTGCAGGCAACATCGGCGAGCCAACACGAGTTCACAAGGTCCTCGGAAATTCAGTCGTGCAACTAATCGGTCGCTGGTCATTTTCGCTATACCTGTGGCACTGGCCAATCCTGTTGCTTTTCACCGTTGAATCGACTTCCGTCGTAACGCGCCTCGTTGCTTTCGCTGTAACCATTGTCGCTGCCGGCCTTACCTTTAGGTGGGTTGAACAACCTGCACGGAACTGGCGATGGCTCCAGACACATGCGGGGGCAACCCTCGCACTCGGAGCGATTGCGATCGCACTTGGTATTGCGGTGGCTTCCCTTCCTACTGCAATAATCGGCGATCTGCATAGCGGACAACCGGCCGCAAAAATTACGCGAGCAATCGGATCGGCGCCATCTCCAACTCCGTTCGTACCAAGCAACATGCAACCGAGCCTTATCAACGGCAGAAGTTCTCGCGATCGGTTCGCCGAGATTCGTAACAACTGCAAGAAATTCGGCGCATGCACTTATGGAGACACCGAAAGTGACTTCGATGTCGTTCTATTCGGTGATTCGTTCGGCGGCCACTGGTCGGCAGCGCTCGACACTCTCGGACGCGAACGCGGTTGGCGAATAACGCGACTCACACGATCAGGATGCAGATCGACGATGACAGGTGATTCAACACTAAAGGAAATGCCGAAGTGCGTCCTATGGGCACGATCCGGATGGGAAACGATTCGGCAAGTCCAGCCCGAGGTCGTGATCTTGAGTAACCGTTGGGTCGAACAGCAAAAGCACGACGGACCGAACTTTGAAACTGAAGTTGCAAATGCCATCGCGTTGAGTGAAGGGCCGAGTCGCATCATCGTCCTCTCGCAAACCCCTCTAACCAAAGACGATCCGTTGGGTTGTCTCGCTGACCACTTAACAAGCGCCCTTGCCTGCGGCGCAAAGCCTTCTGATAGAGGCGTGGCTAGGGCAAATGTCGGCTTGCGCGCTGCGAGCACTAACGCAGGCGCATACTTCGCTGACCTGATTCCCGTGATGTGCGCCGATGATTTCTGCCCAGCTATCGATGGCAACGTTCTCGTCTATCGCGAAACGTCACACGTGACATCGGTCTTCGCTCGTTCGCTAGCGGGCGACTTCGGATCACAAATAGATGCAGCATTAGCGCAACTAACGCAAAGTGACTAGAGACCTGTTCGTGCTTCGGCAGACCACGCGATTACACGATTGACCGTCCAATGTGCAGCGCGCTATACATCTACATCGAAGTAACGGCTACGCGATGATTTTCGGACAGACGGAGAACTGATGCAAACTGAAGTCGATGTTCCGAGGTCCGCAGAGGTCGCCGACTCGACCCACAAACGGCGTGTCGACATCGAGGCACTGCGCGCACTAGCTGTCGGTGGTGTTATCGCATTCCACTTCAATTTCGATTTATTCGGTGGTGGTTACGCAGGCGTCGACGTCTTTTTTGTGATCTCTGGGTTCTTGATCACTAGCCGTCTCCTCGAAGAATCGGCACTCCCAATTAAGCAACGACTTATCGGTTTTTACGCTCGCCGTGTCCGTCGAATACTTCCAGCGGCCTCGTTCGTACTAATTGCGAGTGCTCTCCTCGCGACATTCATACAGCGCCCATTCGACGCGATTTCAGTGACAGCACCAGACGTTCGTTCTGCATCATTATTCATCGTGAATCGCGCTTTCGTAGTTCGCAACCATGGTTACCTTCTCGAAGCCGAAGCACCATCGCTGATCGAACAGTATTGGTCGCTTTCAGTAGAAGAACAGTTCTATGCGATCTGGCCACTTCTGCTCACGGTCTGTGTAGGGCTAGGTGTCGCCCTATTTGGCGATCGCTTGAGAAGGCACCTAACGATCCTTATTTGTTCGGGCGTGATCGTGCTTTCGTTTTTGTTATGTCTAAAGGACGTCGATTCAAGACCTATTCCTTCATTCTTTTCTCTCCAGTACAGAGCCTGGGAACTTGGTATCGGTGCGTTATTAGCGACAAGCCCGGTGCTGTTGGCACGAATCCCGCGCCGAATTGCCTTGGCTGCGACACCGGCAGGACTAATAGCGATTCTGGCGACATTCACGCTCGTAAGTCGTGAGACATCATGGCCTGGCATCGCAACGATCGTGCCTGTTCTAGCAACAGCTCTCGTGATCGCCACTGGAAACACCGCGGGCGCGCGACCGTTAGACAAGCTGCTAGGGCATCCCGTAATCCAACTCATAGGACGATGGTCATTCTCGCTGTATCTATGGCACTGGCCTGTCTTGCTGCTCTTCACGAAAGATGAAACCTCCGCGCTGACCCTGTCCGCGGCCCTAGCGGTAACGATCGTCGCTGCTGGCCTCACATTCCGGTGGGTCGAACAGCCTGCTCGCAACTGGCGATGGCTACAAGAACGTCAGGGGCTCACGCTCGCGTTTGGCGCAGGCTTGACCGCGCTTGTAGTTGCAGCCTCATACCTACCAACAGCCATTATCGGCGATCTCCACAGCGGCAAGACCGCCACGCGAGTGACTCGCTCGCTCGGAGACGCACCGACACCAACGCCGTACGTTCCGAGCAACCTCGAACCGAGCCTCCTCAACGGACGCAGCATCAATGACCCGAATGCGGCTATCAGAACGCTCTGCCTGACGGTTACGGACTGCGTGCTCGGCGACACCGAGAGCGACTTCAATGTCGTACTCTTCGGCGATTCATACGCAGGACATTGGTCCGCGGCGCTCGCAGCAGTTGGGCGCGAACGCGGATGGCGCGTGACTGTCTTAACCCGTGGTTGTCCCTCGACATTTTTCAAAAAGTCCGTACCAGGCAAACCAGTTTGTGCACCCTGGGCCCAAGCGATGTGGAAAGCAATCCAAAAAGACAAGCCAGAAGTTCTGATCCTGAGTAACCGCTGGTTAGAGCAGATCAAAGTAATCGGTCCAAAATTCGCACAAAATGTCGAGGACGCAATCGCACTGGCCAACAGCTCTACCCGAGTAATTGTTGTCTCACAAACTCCTCTGGCTACCGACAACGCGCTCAGTTGTCTTGCTGAACACCTGAATGACGCTCTCGCATGCGGTTCTCAGCTCACCACTCATGATGTGCCATCAATAAATGATGACCTCAGGTCTGCGAGTTCGAACGCAGGCGCGTATTTCGCTGATCTAACACCACTGATGTGCATCGATGGCTTTTGCCCAGCGATCGACGGCACGACCCTTGTGTACCGCGAAGGTGCGCACGTGACATCTTCGTTTGCACGAACACTCGCAGCCGACTTCGGAGATCACATAGACGCAGCGCTCACAGGATTGTCGCGTTGACCCACGGCTGGCTCGGCGAGACAACCTTCAGCACAGCCACCATCGACTCCCTCATGGGACAGGCCATCAGCGAAGCGCGACTCGCTGCCGACGAAGGCGAAGTTCCTGTCGGAGCGCTGGTCGTGTCGTTGTCTGACGGCTCAATAATCGCCTCACGTCACAACGAACGAGAAACATCTGGTGATCCGACTGCCCACGCTGAGATCCTTGCGATGCGCGACGCTTGCGCTCTCCGCGGCGACTGGCGTCTCGATAACTGCGCCGTGATTGTCACACTCGAGCCATGCCCGATGTGTGCCGGAGCCATTTGGGCATCCCGGGTTCCGCTCATTGTCTTCGGCGCCCACGACCCGAAGGCTGGGGCCGTTGGCACTCTCTACAACTTCTCTACCGACCCTCGGCTGAATCACGCAAGCAAGGTCGTCGCAGGTATTCGCGCAGAAGAATGCTCTGGTCTGCTCAGCGATTTTTTTGCAGCTAAACGCTGAAAGCTGCGCCGACCAAGAGCCACGAACGCGCATCGTTTAGGATCGAAAACGGAGGGATGCGAGAGCGGCCGAATCGGATGGTCTCGAACACCATTGTGGCGCAAGTCACCCAGGGTTCAAATCCCTGTCCCTCCGCCATTGGGGCCCCGGTCGAATATTCGGCCGGGGTTTCTTATTTCCCGAGATCGAGGCTCTGGTGGATTTCGAGCGCTGCGAGAGCGGTAGCGCGGTTGAACGCAAAAAAGTGCAGTCCTGGCACACCCGAATCGAGCAGTTCTTTGCAAAGGTCGATCGCTACGGACACGCCAACTGCTCTGACGGCTTCGGGACCCTTGTCTTCTACTGCATAGAGCCTGTCCGCAAACCAACCAGGGAACTCGCTCCCCTGGAGTTCTGTCATGCGCTTGATCGAGCCAAGAGTCGTAACCGGCATGATCCCAGGGATCACTGGCTTGTCACACCCAAGCTCAGCGAGTGTCCCTACAAGATCGAAGTAGTGATGTGCATCAAAAAAGAACTGCGTGATCGCGAAGTCAGCATTCTCGAGTTTTGCCGCCGTGTGAGCGCGGTCTTCGGTGAGGCTCGCCGACCGGGGATGTGGTTCAGGATGCGCGGCAACACCTACCGAAAAATCATTGACTTCTCTGACTAGCGCGACGAGCTCATCGGCGAACTCAAGTTCTCCCGGTGGGCCGTCGTACCCGACCGGCGGATCGCCACCTAGCGCCAAGAGGTTTTCTACGACGCCGCCGTCGCGGTACGACACGATTAGATCGTGTAGTTCTTTGCGAGTATGCGCTGCGCAAGTGAGGTGCGCCATCGCAGTTACACCCTTCTCAGCATTTATACGCGTAACGAGGTCACGGGTCAACTCGCGGGTAGAACCACCCGCTCCATAAGTGACAGAGAAGAATGACGGCGCTAGAGGGACGAGTTCGTCAACCGTCACCCAAAACTGTGCCTCGGCCTCAGCGGAACGCGGCGGCGAAAACTCAAACGAGTAACTCGGCCCGGCCGCGAGGATGTCGGAGATCTTCGTCATCGAATCGTGCAGGGTAGTTCTGCTTAGGCGCGAATGCTACGAAAACGACGTAGACGCAATGAGTTTGTAACGACAAACACCGAACTCGCTCCCATTGCCCCCGCAGCAATCATCGGATCAAGCAACCCGAATGCTGCGAGCGGGATTGCGGCAACGTTGTAAGCGAACGCCCAGAACAAATTGCCCTTGATGGTGGCAAGCGTGCGCCGCGCTAGCCGGATCGCATCTGCTGCGGCACGCAGGTCGCCTGACACGAGCGTAAGGTCGCTTGCCTCGATTGCGGCATCGGTACCCGTGCCGATCGCGATCCCGAGGTTGGCCGTCGCCAACGCCGGAGCGTCGTTGACCCCATCGCCGATCACAGCAACCGTCGCACCGTCATCTTGCAGTCGCCTAACTACATCTGACTTGCCAGCGGGCAGAACTCCAGCAATTACCTCGTCTATACCAACAAGTCGAGCGATATGACTCGCGCTTAGTTCTTGGTCGCCAGTAACCATTACGACCCGCAAACCGAGATTATGGAGTCCTTTGACAGCTTCAGCCGACGTGTCTTTGAGTGCATCTTCGACTATGAACTGGCCGTGCTCCTTACCTCCCCAAGACGCTGACACAACCGTCGCGCCCCTAGCGATGTGATCATCGACGTTCGCTGCGCGTGCCATTTTGATTTCGATGCCATCGACGACAGCAGTCACGCCGACGCCCGGCTCTGCTGTGAATTCAGTTGGCTGACTGATAGCTATGCCCGCGTCTGTTGCCGCCGTGACTACCGCCTTCGCTATTGGATGTTCCGACCCTGACTCTGCGCTCGCAGCGAACCGCAATACATCCGCTTCGGTGGTGTCGCCGGTAACTTCCACTTTGGCGACGCGCATTTGACCCGTCGTGATCGTGCCTGTCTTATCGAGCACGACCGTGTCGATCGCTCGAGTTGCTTCTAGAACTTCGCCACCCTTGATGATGATTCCGAGTTGAGCGCCACGTCCAGTACCGACCATGAGCGCTGTTGGGGTCGCTAGACCGAGTGCGCAAGGACACGCAATGATCAGCACCGCTACGCCAGCAGTAAACGCATCGAGTGCGGGGTGACCCGTAACCAGCCACAACAATATGGTCGTAACCGCAATCAGAATGACGATCGGGACAAAGACACTCGACACGCGATCTGCCAATCGTTGGACCTGCGCCTTCGATCCTTGTGCCTCATCGACAAGCCTCGCGATCTGCGCTAGCGCAGTATCGCTACCAACACGCATGGCTTCGACGGTAAGTAACCCGTTCGTGTTGATAGTTGCTCCGATGACCTCATCGCCAACACCGACGTCGACTGGTACAGGCTCGCCTGTGAGCATCGAAGCGTCGACAGCTGCAAACCCGGTTACGACGCGCCCGTCTGTCGCGATTCTCTCACCCGGCTTAACTATGAAACGGTCTCCAATACGCAACGAGGCGTTTGGAATCACGTCACCATTTTCTAGAGTCGCTGTTTTTGCACCCAAAGCAAGTAGTGCTCTAAGCGCGTCTCCAGCTCGCCTTCGTGCCCGCCGTTCGAAGTAACGCCCGAGCAACACGAGTGCGACGATTACGCCACCGGTCTCGAAGTAAATCTCTGGCATGTCACTTTCGGCCATTGTCTGATGGCCGGAAGGACTGAGGAACAGCAACACGATCGCTGACCAAATATATGTAGCCAAGGTTCCGACAGACACGAGCGTGTCCATTGTGACCGCGCGGTGGCGCAGGTTGAGGAAGGCAGCGCGGTGGAACGGCCACCCCGACCACGCGGTGATCGGGGTCGCAGTAGCAAAAGCGACCCATTCGTAGTTAGCGAACTGAGCGAACGGGAACATCGATACCACGAGTAGCGGAAAGGCGAACCCAGTAGCTACCGCTAGGCGCCGCCTCAGATCAAGCATCTCTAGGTCTGCTGGATCGGCCTGCTCGGGTTGCGGCACGGAGTACCCAAGCGCGGTGATCACAGATTCGAGGTCAGACTCAGCTAGCGAAGTGGGGTCAAAGACGACTGTGGCTTTGGCCGTCGCGAAGTTGACCGCTGCGGTACTAACACCAGCAAGGCCAGAGAGACTCCCCTCTATCCGCGCCGCACACGCAGCACAGGACATCCCTGCAATTGGGATATCGATCCTCGTCATCTGCGAAGTCGTTGGCACAACAAAATCGTATCCCGACGACGTTCCAACTCGTCGTGCCACCACGGCCACGAAATCACTTCGCCTTCGACCTCTAGATCGTGGCAGACTCGCGGCCATGGTGGCTACAGAACCCAAAGCACAACCGAAGGAACGCTGGACTGCATCTTGGAAGCATCTATACGACGAGGTCGTTACCACCGGGTTGTGTACGGGATGTGCAGGCTGTGTTGTTGTGTGCCCACACTCAGTTCTTTCCTACGACGATAAGAACGGTGTCTACAAACCATGGCAGAACGAAGACAGCTACGGCGGACCAGCCGATTGCAGCCACGGCGACAAAGCATGCACAACTTGCACGCGGGCTTGTCCTCGTTTCGGATCGTGGGAGTCCGAGATCGATGAATTCATGTTCGGCCGTGCCCGTAAGCCAGAGGAACTTTCGGGCATCTACAAGGACGTAGTTCTCGCGAGAGCGACCGACCCGATTTTGCACGAGGTCGGCCAGGACGGTGGCCTCGTCTCGGCGATGCTCGTGTATGCACTCGAGCATGACCTGATTGACGCCGCACTTGTTTCCTACCTCGAAGGCGACGGGACCACATGGAAGGCCATCCCAGGTGTGGCTAGAACCCGCGAAGACGTGATCGCGAGCGCTGGGTCGCGCTACACATATAGCGCCAACACGATGGCCTACCTCGACCTAGAAAAATCCGAGGAACGCATCGCTCTTGTTGGGATGTCATGCCAGTCGAGTTCGCCGCCAGCCATGAAGCAACGCAAGGCTGGCAAAGTTGCACGCCGCATCTCGCTCAACATCGGACTGCTCTGCAGTAAGACCTTCGATGATGCGATCTTCGAGGAGCTTTTCGAGGCCAAGTATGGGCTGAAGAAAAGCGAAATGAAGAAGATGAACATCAAGGGCGTGTTCCAGATATGGATGAAGAACGGCGATTACCACGAGGTCCCGCTCAAAGAGTGTCACGCCTGGACACGCGAGGGTTGCAAGATGTGCCCAGACTTCGCAGCTGAGCACGCCGATATCTCAACAGGCGGCATCGGCGCATTCAACGACTGGACACTCACTATCGTCCGCACGGATGCTGGACGTGACCTGATGGCACGACTGGTCGAAGATGGCTGGATCGAGACTCGCCCTGGCGACGATGACCCTGGCGCCATCGCCCTCATGCACAAGCTTGCGGCTAAGTCCCGCAAGCGTTGGCCGGAGTTTGCTGTGGAAGCGCCACGCCGGCTCGGAAAATAGTCGCACGGTGCGAGTCGTTGGCCTGATCGTCGATCTGATGGACCGATCTCGCATCATGGCTGTGATCCCTGACGCGAAATTCACTAGTTTCCCGGCATCTATCGCAGATGCCGATGTTGTCGTGATCGATCTTTCTCGGGGACCAAACAATGTCGAAGTTGTGCGTGCTGGCCTCCCTGGTGCGCGAATCGTTGCATACGGGCCTCATGTCGACGAAGATGCCATGCAAGCAGCCAGAGATGCTGGAGCGAACGAGGTATTCCCGCGATCACGATTCTTTCGCGATGTAGCCGGAGCCGTATTCGGCTGAGGCGCGATATATCACAACAGAACGTGTAACCCTTTGGCGTTACTTTGGTCGCAGTGCCAATGGACCCCCAAGCCTCATCAAGCCCTTCTCTTGTCGCGCGTATCGAAGGTGCTGCTGAGACCAGCGGCACGATCACTTTCCTAGGCTCGGCGGTAGGTGCCGACACAAGTTCTGATTCGCAAACTGTCGCTTGGGTGCAGCTGCATTCCGAAGCACGGGCAATGGCAGCTGCTCTGCAAGCCCGCGGTGTCGGCCCCGGCGCGCATGTCGCGATTCTCGGACCAACGACTCGCGAACTCGTCACTGCGATCGAGGCAACGTGGCTATGTGGTGCAGCGACCGTCATGTTGCCGTTGCCGTTGCGCCTCGCTTCGCTCGAGGAGTTTGTCAATCAGACTCGCTCGCGTATTCGTGCATCACATGCGATGTTCGTCGTGATCGATCCGCAATTAGTCGACTTCATCGAAGTCGTAGAGGGCGATCCGCCAATCGCTCGACTAGACGACCTTTCGAAGAACAGCGCGATGCTCACCGCAGATCGATATGTGCGGCCAGCCGATGATCCCGATGCTCTCGCGATACTTCAATACACGAGCGGATCGACAAGCAGTCCGAAAGGCGTGATGCTTCCGCATCGCGCTGTCACAGCCAACCTCGATGCGATCGCGCGAGGTGCCGAGATCGAGCCAGACTTCGATGTCTGTGTCAGTTGGTTACCGCTCTATCACGACATGGGTTTGATTGGTTTGCTATCGGCGCCCATGTCCACTGGTACCGATCTCGTGCTCTCATCGCCGCAAGATTTTCTGTCATCGCCTCGTAGGTGGATGGACGCGATGAGCGAGTTCGGGGGCACGGTCACGGCGGGTCCGAACTTCTCGTATGTTCTAGCTGCCCGAGCGCTCGCAAAATCTTCGAACTTGAACCTCGCACCGTGGCGCATAGCTCTCAATGGCGCCGAGCCAGTAGACCCCGACGCTGTCGAGCGGTTCTTAGCCGCAGGTCTCAAGCACTTCCTTGACCCGTCTGCTGCATTTCCAGCATTCGGAATGGCGGAGGCAACTCTCGGTGTGACGTTCCCTGACCCAGGCAAGGGAATGGTTACCGACATCGTCGATGCCCACGCACTTGAGCACAGCGGGGTTGCAATCCCATGTGCTCCCGGACGCGACGGCTCTCGCAGGCTCGCTCGCCTCGGCCGGCAGCTTCACAACATGGAAATCCGCATCGTCGACGAGACTTCGCGATCAGAACTTCCTGAGCGCGTGGTTGGTGAACTCGAAATTCGTGGAGACTCCATTACGACTGGCTACTACTGCGATACAGAGGCCACGGCCGAAGCCTTCAGCGAAGGCTGGCTGAGAACCGGCGACCGCTGCTACTTGGCCGACGGCGAGCTAGTGGTTTGCGGGCGTCTGAAAGATGTGATCATTCTCGGCGGTCGCAACGTATACCCACAAGATGTCGAACGTGCCGTGTCCCATCTCGTGGGCGTGCGGTCTGGCAACGTCATTGCCTTCGGCACTACCAACAGTCGCGGGCGCGAATCGGTAGTCATCGTTGCCGAAACTAAAGAGACCAATCACGACAACATCCGCAACGAGATCAAGTCGGCGATCTACGACAATGTTGGTCTGCCAGCAGCCGACATCGTATTGGTAACACCAGGAACCTTGCCAAAAACTAGTTCTGGAAAACTGCAACGTTCATTGTGCAAACAGCGTTACGCGGACGGCGCGCTCTCTCTCGCTTAGACCTCAGACGAGGGGCCATGGGTAGTGCCTGTGGTCGTTCTGCCCTATCGGAAAATGTTTATTCGCGAGTAGGTCATCGACGCGCACAATCATCGCAGCCATTTCCGCGGGCGAGATCAGATCGCCGAGGCCGTGATCATCGTTCCGCAGCCGACCAGACAAGCATTCGAGATCGCTAAGTAGCGCAACTGGAAGTTGCTCACCTCCGAACTCCCAGATAACTGTCCGAAGTTTCCAATGTTCGTGGAAACAAACTCCGTGGTCGATGCCAAAAATTGAGCCAGTCGCGGCTCGCAACAGGTGTCCGCTCTTGCGGTCTGTGTTGTTGACCACTACATCGAACACACCGAAGCGCCGAAAGACATCCGTATGGTCCGACAAGAGATTGAAGTAATGCTCGTCTGGATCGTGATCTAAGAACACCTGCAGAGATCCGACCCCATGCGGAAGGTCGTCGCGCAGCACCGTGTCGGGAACGAGTGGCCAACCAAGAAGTTCGGCGACTTGCGCCGCGGCTACCTCGCGTTTGCAAAGCGATCCTTCTTCGAAATCCCATAGTGGCCGCTCACCTATACGTGGCTTATAGATCGCAAGCAGCTCACCGGCTGCGCCACGCACTACAACAATGAATGTCGCGTTAGATGACCACGGCATCCTCCCGAGCAGCTCAACCTCACCTGTGCGCAGAATCCTGCGCGCAACTTCGCTATTGACCGAAGCAAGATTCGGAAGGCCAGCCTGTTCAGAAAGTTTTGCCATGACAGTTTGCGAGGTTCAGTTAGACCGTGGGCACCAATGGCCCTCTTGGTCCATCGGAAATTCACAGAGTCGGCAGAGCGGACGACCTGCACGAACTGACAATGCGGCGTTTTCTGCCATGGCCCGTACCTGTGACCGGCTCGCGAAAATTCGTGCTACGCGCGCTTCGCCAGACACGCCTTCTGGAGGTTCGTCGTCTGCCCACTCGCGCAGTTCGAGCACCATCGATGAACGAGCCGGGTCGAAACCAATGCCCATCATTCGCGCACGAAACAATGGCACGGCTTCTGAAACCGAACTTGTGTTAGTCCAGCTAGAGCCAAAGGCCTCGGGCTGATCGAGATCGAGTTGGTCTAAGAACCGAAGCGTTTCTTCGCTCAATATCCTGACCTGATCTTTTTCGACCAGCACCGATAGCACTACACCATCGTGAGTCGCCTGCACGACGAACGTGCGTTGGCCTGGGACACCGAAAGCACCAGCGGCCAAGGCTTCGACACCGTCGAACTCTATAAGTTCGGTCATGTCATTAGCTCTTCTAGAGACCCTGTGTCGTTGCTTTTCAGGAGCATCGTCCCGAAGGAGTGGAACTCGATTGCTGTGAGCGACGCTGGCGATACGTGGATGCGTTGGAAAAGATCGAGGTGAACGCCTGTGTAGTGCGCGATCGCAGACTTGATCGGGTCGGCATGGCTCACCACTACGACAGTCTCGTGGGCGTGGCCCGCAACGACAGTGTCGAGTGCTACGACAACGCGAGCCTGCATTTCTTGGATTGACTCGCCGCCCGGAAAACGTGCCCTAGATGGCGCGGCTTGCACGACTTTCCACTCTGGAGTTTTCGCGAGGTCTTTAATCTCGCCGCCTGTCCAGTCGCCGTAGTCGGCTTCGATTACACCGTCGAGTGATTGCACCTCGAGATTGTGGTGCGCTGCGATAATCGAAGCAGTTTGTTGTGTTCGCGTAATTGGGCTGGCATATATAGCTGAGATCGAAAGTTTCGACATGCGTGTTGCTGTGGCTTCGGCCTGGTCGCGGCCCTTGTCCGACAGATCGATACCAGGCATGCGACCAGACAAGATCGGCCCAGTGTGCGCTGTTACGGCATGGCGAACTAGCAGCAAGCGTGTCGGGGCTTGGTGCGGGCTAGGGGCGTCTGCTGCGGCAGCTTCGTTGGTCACCGAACTGATGTTACCGACCACCTCATCAGTAGATTCTGACGTATGACCAACGTGAACCTCATCCCCGGTGGCTTGCCAGAGACCGTATTGCCCCCCGAAAGTTCCGACGCTCTCGACGCCCTCGCAAATGCGCTTGCACTCGCGCCGGAGTTGCGCCGTGATGCAGTGTCAGATGTTGTCGCTCGGTGGCCGCGATTTCTTGATGCGTGGGCACAACTCGGTTTGCTCGCGAGAGATGACACCGAGGCTTACGCATACTTCCGTGTCGGATACCACCGCGGACTCGACCGCTTACGCCAGGCCGGGTGGCGTGGCTCTGGCTACGTGCGTTGGCGTAACGAAACGAACCGTGGTTTCTTAGCCGCGCTGGAGGGTCTACGGGCAAGTGCCGCTGCCATCGGCGAACGCGACGAGGAAGCCCGATGCGCCGAGTTCCTGGTCCAACTCGACCCCGAATGGAACCGTCGCGCCTGAGCAGAAACTAAGCGTGGGCATCTGGCCTTCCTAGACTCACCGCAACCACAGTGGAGGACGCATGAAACGCGCGCTCATCACCGGGATTACTGGCCAAGACGGTCGGTATCTCTCGGAATTTCTTACGAACAAGGGTTACCAAGTCTTCGGGATGATCCGAGGCCAAAACAACCCGAAAGCCAAGCTCGTTACCGACGAGAACCCGCGCCTCGAACTCGTCGACGGCGACCTCAGAGACCTCGGGTCTCTCATCGCTGTGCTCGAACAAGTGCAACCAGATGAGGTCTACAACCTTGCTGCGATTTCCTTCGTCCAACTGTCGTTCCGTCAACCCGAGCTCACAGCCGACACGACCGGCCTTGGAGTGCTCCGGATGCTTGAAGCAATCCGGGTAGTCGGTGGCATGGAGAACAATCCGATTCGTTTTTATCAGGCGTCATCGTCGGAGATGTTCGGCAAGGTCCGCGAAGTTCCGCAAACTGAGACGACACCATTTCACCCTCGTTCGCCCTACGGCGTTGCGAAGGTTTTCGGCCACGACCTAACTGTCAACTACCGCGAGGCCTACGGCATCCACGGCAGCAGCGGAATTCTCTTCAACCACGAAAGTCCGCGACGCGGTCACGAGTTCGTCACACGCAAAATCACGTCCTCGGTTGCGCGCATAAAGCTTGGTCTCCAAGACCGGATCAGTCTTGGCAACCTTGAGTCTCGCCGCGACTGGGGATACGCCGGTGACTACGTCGAGGCGATGTGGCTAATGATGCAACAAGAGGTTCCAGACGATTACGTGATCGCAACGGGTGAGACTCACAGCATCCGCGAGTTTTTAGATGTCGCGTTCAGCCTTGCCGGATATGACTCTTGGGAGCCATACGTCACGCACGACACGCGTTTCGACCGGCCGTCTGAGGTAGATCTGCTCATCGGCGATGCAACCAAGGCCAAAAAGAAACTTGGTTGGGTTCCGAAGGTGAACTTCGAGACGCTCGTAAAGATGATGTACGAATCTGACCTCGAAGCCGAAGCAGCCGAAGCCCGCCGCGACGCCTAGAAACCGCTAGCGCAGCGAGTGGATTCGGTCGAGCGTACGTTCGGCCTCTGCAACAATCGACCTGACAATGTCGCCAGCAGGGATGAGCGTGTTGATCGCGCCTACACCTTGGCCGGCCGGGTAGCACTCGCGCTCAGGGTCTACCGGAGTTGATTCGTCGCCACCGAGGTGCAGTACACCTTGTTGCATGGCTTCCATCATCATCTCAGGGAATGGCTTGAGGGCGTCGGGGTTGTCCTCAACGTGCTGAGTCCACTTGCTGCGTATAGCGCGCATCGGTTTACCCGAGTATCCCTTCGTGATGACGGTCCCGTCTTCTCCTGTTGCTAACAGTCTTTCCTTGTAACCGGCGACTGTTCTTGCTTCGGGACTAGCAATAAACCGCGTGCCGATCCAGACGCCGTCGGCTCCGAGCGCGAGTGCCGCTGCAAGCCCGCGGCCATCGATGATGCCGCCGGCAGCAACTACAGGGATGCGGTCCCCAACGGCATCGACAATCTGTGGCACTAGTGGCATGGTCGCGATAAGGCCTGTGTGACCGCCTGCTTCTGTGCCCTGAGCAATTACAAAATCGCAACCGGATTCGACAGCGGCGACGGCGTGGCGGACTTTGCCGCACATGCTCGCAACGATGACGCCAGCATCGTGCAGTTGGCCGATGATGTCGCGTGGCACTCCAAGGCCAGCAACAAACAGGCTCGCTCCGCTCGCAATAATTAGTTCTACACTGCGAGTCAACGAAGCCGGCAGGGCAGCAAGCAAGTCAACTCCGAACGGCTTGTCTGTAGCAGCACGAACAGCCGCCATCTCCTCGACCATCTGTTCTTGGCTCATAGGCGCAGCACCAAGAGTGCCGATACCGCCGGCCTCACTCACTGCTGCAACAAGAGCCGAATATGACACGCCTCCCATGCCAGCGAGCATGACAGGGTGTTCAATTTGGAGTAGGTCGGTCAGGCGAGTCTGCATAGGCGTGACGCTAGGGCGGTCATTTGCGAGCCGATCAATCCGGCTAGCGTCGATTCGGTGACGAGTCCACTAGTCGGCGTGATAATGGGTAGCGACTCTGACCTGCCCACAATGCATGCAGCTATAGACGCTCTAGCCGAGTTCGGTATCGCCGCCGAGATTCGGATTGTTTCGGCTCACCGCACTCCCCAAGCGATGTTCGACTACGCCATGACCGCTGCCGGGAGGGGCATCGAGGTGATTATCGCTGGTGCTGGCGGGGCAGCGCACTTGCCTGGCATGACTGCTTCGATGACAGCATTGCCAGTGATTGGTGTCCCTGTACCGCTCACGCATCTCGATGGCCTCGACTCATTGTTGTCTATTGCACAGATGCCGTCAGGCGTTCCTGTCGCAACTGTTGCTGTCGGCAACGCTCGCAATGCTGGGCTGCTTGCTGTGCGGATACTCAGCACTAGTCGGCCAGAACTGCGCGCCCGCATGGAACAATTCCAACGCGATCTCGAAGCTGTCGTCATAGACAAAGACGACGCGATTCAAAAACTCTTCAACCGCTAGGCGTACTTACTCAGTCGCGACGGCCTTCAAAACGTCGAGTCGGCTCGCGCGCCATGCCGGATAAATCGCGGCGAAGAGTCCGGCGCTGACAGCGACCAACAGCACCAGACAGAGCCCTAACCATGGGATTACAAGTTCAGTGATCTGAAATTCGACCAGAGCCCTTGTCAATGCCACACCTAATGCGAGCCCAATAACAACGCCGAGAATCCCGCCGAGCGTTGCGATCATCACGGCTTCCCACCGAACCATCTGCCGAATCTGACGGCGATGCGCACCGACTGCGCGAAGCAAACCAATTTCTCTAGTTCTCTCAAGGATCGACAACGCGAGCGTGTTCAAGATTCCGAGCAGCGAGATGACAAGAGTTATCAGGAGCAAGCCAACGAAGAACGCGAGAAACAACATCATCTGTTGTCGTTGTTGACTCTTTAATTCTTCACGGTCTTGCACCCTGACGTACGGAAACTCGTCTTCGACAGCCGCTTCTATCGCTGCTTTCGCGTCTTTTAGAGACACACCTTCGGCCGAACCAACGAAAACAAACCAGTCGCGTTGCTGCTCGAAACTTGCCTCGAATGTCTCGATGCTGACCAGGTATTCCTCAAAGAATCCCTGCTGTCTGTATATCCCGCTGATCGTGAGTTGCATCGACCCGGCACTTCCCAAAACGGCAGGGACCACGTCGCCAACCGACCATGAGTGTTCCTCTGCACGTTTCTCCGAAACGAGCAATCCGCCGTTAGTGAAACTCGTCGCGTCATAGCCAACGACGTTGAGGCGCAACAATGTGTCGACGGCTTGGGGCTCAATCGCCTCAATCGAAGCGCCCTTGCCTGCGACGGTCGCCACTTGGCTCGCTCTATATGCACTAATCAATCCAACCTCTGGAAGCTCAGCGACAACATCGCGAACCGCTGTCGAGAACGGACCAATGTCGCGCGAGACAGACAAGTCCGAAGCGATCGAATCATCGATGATCTTGTCGACAGACCCGATCACGCTTGCCGTGAGGACCACGACAGCGGTTACGAGTGCAAGGCCGATCATGAGCGCGCTAGCGGTGATGCCAGTGCGACGCGGGTTGCGTCGCAAGTTGGCTCTCGCAACCGATCCTGTGATCCCACCAAAGGCTTTGAATGGTGCGCCAAGTATCCGACCAGCGGGCGCGGCCAACCACGGCGTCAGCATGATCGCACCAACGAAGATTCCGAGTGCCCCACCACCAGCGATCAAGAACCCATCAGATGTTCCGAGCGAGGATCCCCAAAACAACGCGGAAATTCCTGCGACGAGTAGCGCGATACCTACCACTGTGCGACGAATGCCGAGGACGCCGGTCACGGACTCGACATCGCGAACGGCGGCTAACGGAGATGTCCGCGACGCCTTCCATGCTGGCACCAACGCTGCGAGAGCGGTTACACCGATGCCGATCGCGAACGCGACAACGACTGTGCGACCGAGCAGCACGGCTCCCGTGCCGCCAGGATCGAATCCGATTCTTGCCGTGAGGTCCTTGAGGCCTTTGCCAGCTAGATACCCGACACCTAAGCCAGCGAAGGACGCAACTGTGCCGAGCACTAACGCTTCGAGCATCACTGAGCTAATTACCTGGCGAGAAGACGCACCTAGTGCGCGCAATAATGCGAGTTCGCGGACACGTTGACTCACAATTATCGAGAATGTGTTGACAATGAGGAACGCAGCAACGAACACGCCGACAAAACCGAACGCAAGCAAGATCGTTGCGAACACTCCGATGAATCCACTCAGACTTGACTTTTGTTCTGCTGTGACTTCTTCGCCCGACCGAACTTCTACGCCCGGCGGGAGAACGTTCCTGATCCGCTCACGCATTTCCTGCACCGCGATCGACTGATCGGTCGCGACCGCTAGGGCATCGAACTTGTCTGCAATGTCGAACGCCCGTTGTGCTTCGTCACCAGTAAACATCACGACCTGAGCGCCGCTGAAGTCCTCGGCCTCACCAAAGCCGAGCGTGCCAACAATTTTGTATGTCCTGCGGCCGTAGTCATTTGGGAAAATCACGTCGATCGAATCGCCGAGCGCGAGCTTGCCGGAATCAAAAGTTGCCGTATCTACCAGTACCTCTTTGTCTGATGCAGGCCGCACGCCAACACGAATGCTGTATGGGCTTAGATCGAGCCGCGATGGATAGTTCGTTGCGATACTCGGACCGAAGAACGGAATCTCTTTGTTTTGCTCATCGATGACTGCGATACCCAACCGGAAGACGAGACCATCGACCGCTACAACTCCCGGCACAGACTTGATGTCGCCAATCACGCTCGCTGCAATGGGTTCTGACTCACCAGCAACAGGTGACTGCTCCTCGCCGACTGGTGGTTTAGTCCGAACCTCGAAGTCGATGCCAGCGTTAACCGTAGAGAAGAGTTTGTCGAAACCGGCTTTCGTTGAGTCAGTGAGGATGTAGACAGCCGTAATGAACGCGACGCCCATCAAGACTGCGAGCACGGTAAGGACAACTCGTGCCTTGTGTGCGAGTAGGCCCCTAAGAGCGACCTTCCACATTTCTAGACGCCGTTAGTTCTCTAGGCGAAGGACGCGCGCCGAGATTGCCTCGACGGTCGGGTTATCTATCGAATCGACGACACGGCCATCTGCGAGGAATACCACCCTGTCTGCGTATGTCGCCGAAATCGGATCGTGCGTGACCATCACGATCGTCTGCCCGAAATCATCGACAGCGCGACGGAGAAATCCGAGAATCTCAGCTGATGCACGTGAGTCAAGGTTTCCAGTTGGTTCGTCCGCAAAAATCACTTGTGGTCTTGCGACAAGCGCACGCGCTACGGCCACACGTTGTTGTTGACCGCCGGAGAGTTCAGTCGGCCGATGGCGCAAACGATCGCCGAGGCCGACAGCCGATACAACAATGTCGAGCCAGTCGGCATCGATGTGCTTGTGGGCGAGCGAGAGCGGGAGCGTGATGTTCTCTATTGCGGTCAGGGTCGGCACAAGGTTGTAGCCCTGGAACACGAACCCGAGTTGATCGCGGCGGACGTTTGTAAGTTCGCGTTCGGACAATGCGGAAATGTCCGTATCGCCGATTACAGCTGATCCAGAAGTGAGACGATCGAGTCCTGCTATGCAATGCAGCAGTGTGCTCTTGCCAGACCCACTCGGCCCCATTATGGCTGTGAAGCGGCCAGCCTCGAACGCGACGTCGATGTCGTTAAGCGCCGTTACCTCTGTATCGCCCTTTCCAAAAATCTTTGTGGCATGTACGACCCGCGCAGCAACCCTGGTTTCTGTAGATGTTGTTGTCACTGCTCGGTCTCAACATCGAGGTCTGGTGCATCGGCTTCGGTTACTTCGCCGACTTGTTTACGCCCGATCCTGAAAAATGCGATGTAGCCCGCGATGCCGAGCACGAGAGCAAGTATCCCGTTGAAGCGCAGACCGAAAAGTTGGCTTGCCTTATCTACTCGCAGGAACTCCATTGCGAGGCGCTCAGTGCAGTAGAGCGCTACATACAGCGAGAGTGTCTGGCCACGCCTGAAGTTGAATCGTTTCTCGGCCCATGACAAGAAGAAAAACAGTGCGATGCAAAACAGCGATTCGTATAGGAACGTCGGGTGAAAGGTTGTGCTGTCGAAATAGCGGAACGGCCTGTGCGCAGGGTCAATTTCGAGGCCCCATGGAAGCGTTGTCGGCCGCCCGAAAAGTTCTTGATTAAACCAGTTCCCCCAGCGGCCAATGCCTTGCGCGAGCGCAACGGCAGGAGCCAAGGCGTCAAATAACAGAAGCGTGTCGAGACGCTTGCGTTTTGCCATGATGACAGCGCCGATCGCACCCCCAGCTACAGCGCCCCAAATAGAAAGACCCGGCTTCCATATCTGTAGTGCCCCCGCGATGCCACCCTCGTCCCATGAGTAGCCCGTGAACAGGTGGTAGACGCGAGCGCCGATCACGCCGCTGATAACGACGACCGTCGCCACCTCATTGATGCTGCCCTCGGGGAGACCGAGCCGCGTGGCGCGTTTTTCTGCCACTATCGCAGCGACGATCACGCCGATCGCGAGCATGAGCCCATAGGCATGAAGATTGAGCGGACCAAGTTCGAGAGTGCCATCGGCCGGACTCGGTATAGACATCAGAATGTGCAATGTGACCGCCTAGCTAGAGAAACGGCCACTCTATGGGGACAAGATCGCGCTAGGTAGTCTCAGCAACGTTCGCCGCAGCACGCGTCATATCAGGAGCCAAGTGGATTCAACTTTGCAACGCTGTGTTGGCAACGCCAACCGCTTCGTGGTGGTGGACGTAGAAACAACTGGCGTCTTCAACCGTGACCGGGTCTTAGAGATCGCAATCGTCACGCTCTCGATGGCCGGCACGATAGTCGATGTATATGACACGCTCATCCTGCCGGGGAACAAAGTTGATGCAACCCATATTCACGGAATTTCAACCGCGATGGTCCAAGGTGCGCCAACGTTCAAAGAGATCGCGGGCGACATCGCCGAGCGTCTACATGGCGCATGCGTAGTGGCACACAATCTGTCGTTTGATGCCCGAATGCTTCGTCTCGAATATGAAAGGCTTGGGCACCAGATCGACCTAACTAACGGGATCGACACGATGCGGGCACACAGAGCGAAGCTGCACATCGCTTGCGCGAACTTCGGGATCGACCTCAAAGGCGCACATAGCGCCTTCGGCGACGCTCGCGCTACTGCTGAACTTTTCCTCAAGGTCGCGAGCCGGTGTTCTGTAGGTGAAGCGGCATTGACCCCATCGGGCCTAACGCGTAGCGGCAAAGTCAAGAGCCGCCAGGCCGCGCATCTATAGGCGACCCAGCGGCAAAGCCATTTCCTACAGGCCGGCGCAGCGTCCTAACCATGGGGTTGCGCCTTGCCATGCGTAGAGATCCAACGCCATCAGGTCTTGGTCGATCATCGAAGCCTCGGCAGGATCGACACCCACTAGGTCGGGACGTCCGGCGTGGTCAGCTGTGCTGTTCCATGTCGATCGCGAGAACTGATAGGCGCCGCGGTAGGTGCCTGTGGGGTTGATCGCACCGTAACCATCGTCATAGAACGGCGGGGTTGGGCTCGACTCGATCTTGCGAGTGCAAAGTAGGAACGGATGCAGGTGATCGACGATCTTCTGGCCTTGCAATGTCCAGAATCCGCCACCAGGCCGGCTCATCACATCAACGGCTTCAACAGCATCAGAGGCTTCGAAGTGGACCCTGTTGGAACCAGCTCCGTAGGACAACACCGTGCCGTTGCTGAGCGCCACCCAGTAGCCGTGGCCGTCTGCGTCTGCTGCCATACCGACGACCGACGTATCTGCAAATCCACCTGGTTCACCTAGGTCGGCTGCGTCGCCGTACGCGAAAATTGTCCCGTTGAGAGTGACTAGGTAGTAGCCAAGCCCGCTCTTGGTGACGGCCATGTCGACGAAACGCTTGCGGTCGCCACGGCGAGCATCGCCTAGAAGTGCTGCATCTCCAAACGGGTACACAACACCGTCGTTGCTCAAAAGCCAGTATCCGGCGCCAGACGATGTTGCGGTAATGGAGACAATGTGACGGTTGCCGTAAGGCAGGAGTTCAGAGCCGAGGTTCGGTGCATCGCCCCTTGGGGTCACCTTGCCCCAGAAGTTCACGATCCAGTAGCCCTCGGCGGAACTCGTGGCGATATCTATAGCTGGTTCGAAGGCGTCGTTGGTGCGCGCTCCTCGACGCCCAACGGCGTCTCCCGTGCGAGTGACCCTGCCGTTGCTCTCGAGGAGCCAAGCGCCCTCGCCAGTCGGTGTCGGTGCAACAGCGATGTAGCCGGTCTTGGAATCTGCGATCTCTAGCGATGATGCCCGACGCCCGCGGAGCGAGTCCGGCTCGGCATTGGTGCGCTTCGCTGTGGCTCCACCTGTCAGCGTGATCGCTAGTAGGCCGAGCAAAACGGTGATGGTGGTGCAGGCTGCACCTACGTGGCGTCCACGGTTCGTGCTTGCTCGATGGCGCGTTGAATTAGGTTTTCGGGGTTGACGAGTCAAGTGGCTCCCTTGGTTGGCCGACTCAGGGGGCGCGCTGCAATCAAATTCACAGCTCCGCCTGGCCAAAACCGTAGGAAGAATTTCACGAGCCATGCGAACCGGCTGGCAGAATCTGCCAGGTTTTTCACAAGATCACGACCACGCCTGCGCCCTAGGGCCATGCGAGTTCGACGCAGCGTTCGTTACCTAACGGCCAAACCCGTAATACCGCGAATGCATGAGAGCAATTTGTGGCTTTTAGCCGTAAATCCTGTTCAGCGTCTGGCGTTGGCGAGATTCTGAAACAAGTAGACCTCGCTCCTAATCAGGCTCGCAAAATCGGCGATGTGCAGGCTCTCGTCCTCGCCGTGCGGACGCGAGTAAGGGTCCTCTGGTCCGATCAGCAGTGCTGGGATACCGCCGAAGGTCGCGGCAAACGGTCCGACAAACGGAATCGATCCACCGATACCCATAGCCACTGGCGCGACCCCGAAGCCCGCTTCGAGCGCCTCTTCACATGCCTCAAAAGCCCAGCCCGTCGGCTCAGTCGTCCACGCTGGTGAACCCTCGTGGCTTGTCACCTCGGCGTTGAGCCCCCACGGCGTGTGCTTTTCGATATGGCTCTTGACCGCCTCAAACACCCGGGCAGGGTCTTGTCCTGGGGCAAGCCGAAACGACAATCTGGCAGTACATGCTGCAACTATCTGATTAGAACTGCCCTTGATCGGGTGGGCGTCAAAACCAATGACGGTTAGCGCGCTCTGGCGCCAGAGACGTTCATATAGAGGTGCGTTCGGATCACCGATTACCGACACCCCTGGGAGTAGTCCATATGCAGCGGCGAAGCCTCTCTCGCCACCTAGAGCCACGATGCGCTCTCGTTCGACAGCGCTTGGGGCGATCAGGTCGTCGGCGAAGCCTTCGATCGTGACCACGCCGTTTTCGTCTGTCATTGCCGACAGCAAACGGGCCATGCCCTGCACCGGGTCTGGCACAGCCCCGCCGCTGATTCCGCTATGCAACGGACCTTTGAGTGCCCGAAGCTTCACATCACAGCCAACTAGCCCACGAAGCGAATACGTGATGCCAGGGACGCCGACATCCCACTGACCAGCGTCGGCTAACACGAACACATCTGCTCTGAGCTCGTCTGCATGCGCATTTAGGAAAGCTTCGAGGTTCGGTGAGCCGATTTCCTCTTCGCCCTCAACCAAGATGCGCACATTGCACGGAATGGATCCGTTTGCTGACAGCCAAGCGCCGACAGCTTCGGCGTGCGCTACTGCGCCCGCCTTATCGTCTGCGGTGCCACGACCGTATAGACGACCGTCTCGCTCAGTTGGCACGAACGGGTCGGTAGTCCAGCGGTCTAAGCGGCCCGGAGGTTGAACGTCGTGGTGCGCATAAAGCAAGACGGTTGGAGCGTCGGGGCCAGCGTGCAACCATTCTCCGAGCACATACGGATGTGAGTCGTTGACCCTTAGCTGCCGAACATTTTCGAGCCCGTGACTTCTTAATAGCGCTGCAGTCGCATCTGCCGACGCGTGAACTTCCCTGACATGCTCGGCCGATGCTGAGATGCTCGGGATACGTGCGAGTGCACACAACTCGGCGAGCGCGTCAGCCGTGCTGGAACCAGCTGCAGCAAGAGCCGACTCAACAAGGGTAGGCATCAACCTCTCACCAGCCCGTCGGGAAGCGTTCCTGAAGCCTGCGCATGCCACGCAACCAGCGTTCATAATCATCGGCCTTGCGACGGAAATACTCAGCGACTTCAGAGTGCGGCAAGATGAGGAACTGTTCTGCGTCGAGCCCGGCCACGACAACGTCGGCGACGGCATCGGGTTCCATCATGCCATCTACGCCAGCGACACCACCCTGGTCTGTGCCAGCGGTCATGTTGGTTCGTACAGCCTGCGGGCACAATAAGGACACCTTGATGCCCTGGTCTCCATATGTGATCGCGATCCATTCCGCGAACCCAACGGCACCGTGTTTGGTTACCGAGTACGTCGTAGAACCGAGTTGGGTGAGTAAACCCGCTGCGCTTGCCGTATTGAGTAGGTAGCCGCCGCCGCGCTCGATCATTTTCGGTATCAGAATCTGTGCAGCCCAGACATGGGCCATCACGTTTACATCGATGGTTCGCCGCCATTCATCGTCAGAAGAGTGAAGGCCGATCCCACCGATGATCCCGGCGTTTGAGCAAAACAGATCGATCGGACCGTTTAGGTCCTCGGCTGTTTCGATGAGACTGCGAATCTGTTCTCTATCTGTGACATCACATTGGCGAAAACGAATTGGGTCGCACACCGAACTTGCTGGCTCTGCAATATCGGCGACAACGACGGCCCTTGCGCCCTCAGCAGCGAATCGGCGTGCGAGTGCTGCACCGATTCCGTCGGCGCCGCCGGTAATCACGACGTGCTTACTCTCAAGTTTCATCCAACCGTTGTTCCTTCTTCGTCTACGGCGACCACCTCGACGCGCGCATCAAAGTTAAGTTGGGCAAGTGCTTGTTCGATAGCGCCTCGGGTCGAGGCGTCGAAAGCTAACCCAGCAATCGTCGGACCTGACCCAGACAGCCATGCCCCACACGCCCCCGCGTCTTGCATCGCGCGTAGCGCTATCGCCGACTCTGGGACCGCCTGCAAACGTCGTTCCTGATGCCAGCGATCTTGCGTAGCGACTCGTAGGGCGTCGATGTCCCCTGCTGCCCAAGCCGCCGCGAATAAGGAAGACCGACTCGAGTTGAACACTGCATCCTCTAGCGAAACCGACTCGGGTAATGCGCTGCGCGATTCTTTCGTTGACGTTTCGCGAGCAGGAATCCACAAGACGACCTCGGGGGCTAACCCGGACGGGACTCGGACACACTCCTCGCTAGCCACGACAACTAGGCCCCCATATAGAGACGCAGCAGTGTTATCTGCGTGGCCGTCAAGTCGCGCGGCCTGGTTCAATAACTCGTCCCGCATCGTTTGCCAGTCGTCGCCTCGTTGCACAGCAGCTGCTACCGCACCAGCGACGCGCGCTGCTCCGCTATATCCCATCCCACGACCCGGCGGAAAGTTTGTGCGTACAGCGATATCGCCGTGGCCACCACATGCCACGAATGCACGTTTTGCGATGTGCGTATCAGAAACGAGACCAACGGTCTTTTCATCTGCGTCGAGTTCGAGCTCGAGACCTCGGCCAAATGCAAGACCGAGCACATCGAATCCGGCACCAAGGTTCGCTGTTGATGCTGGCACATGAACGATTGTCATTTGAGAGTTGTGACGTGTTCGGCGTAGGCAAGTGGCAACAGTTCGACTAGTTGACCGTCAGGGTCACGAACAAAGACCGCATTACCGATATTGGTTGACGTAACTACCTCGCCGCCGAAATCGCCAACACGACCACAGACGCCTTCTATGTCGCAGGACACCGAGATGTGGGTGAGGCCCGGTTCGTTCATCGGCCTGCGCGCCGGAGCGACGCTCTGTTCTGGTGAAGCAAAGTGCAAGAGTTCGAGCACTAGGCCCCCGAGACGTAGGTAGCAAGCCGTCATACCAAGTGGTGGCGCGAGTCCTAGTAGTTGCGCAGACGTGCCATCTGGTGGATTGATCTCGCGCCAAAACTCAAACCCAAGTAATTCCGTGTAGAACGAACGGGAACGAGCAAGGTCTGTAACGACCTGCCCAACATGATTAAAGGCGACTCGGTCTGATCCCATGGCGTCAACGGCTACTGACCGTAGCGTTTCATGTCCTCGTAATAATTCGACAAGTCCGGCGGCCACCACGGAGGCGATACCGAACCTTCAATGTCTCGCGGATCGATCGGCCGACGTTCGTTGCTCGCCTGGTAAACGGCGAAGCAAAGTTGCAATGTCTTGATTGCGAGTTCGCCTGTCATGTCGGCACTATCGCGGCCCTCTAACAGTGCATCTACAAAGTGCTTCGAACCAGCGGAAAAACCCTTGAGCCAATTCGGGTCGAGGTTTGAGTAGTGGGTTTGTGTTCCATCAGAGTGGTAGACGATTACGGGAGCAAGGTCGAGCATCTCGCCTGTACCGCGAGTCACCCAAATAAACCCGTCAGTTCCTTGAATCTCGAAGAACTCGTCTGCTCCATAAAAACTGCTGCGCATATACATGTTCGGCGCGTAAGTGACTTCCATCATTCCGAGTAGCGAGTCTCGTTCGTACTCCCATATCGCTGCGGTCGGTGCCTCGAAAAATGCCGGTGCTTTGCGCACGATGGCCTGCACGCTTTTGATGTCCTGGTCGAACATCCACAAGGCTGTTGTGTATTTGTGCACCATGTCGTCGAACAGATGCCCGCCAGGAGAATTGTGATTGAAACGCCAGACATACCCGCTCGGGTCGAGGTTCTCCTGAAACTCGGTGTCTGTCTTGCCTACAACTGTCTTTATCCGAAACATCGTTGGAGCACCTATCACTCCGCTCTGAACTAACTCTTTTGCTTTCACCAACAAAGGCGAAAAGACGTTGCACTCAGCGACCCTCAAGACAAGTCCTGCAGCCTTAGCGGCCGCGACCATTGCGCGACCATCGGCCACGGTGTTAGCCAGTGGCTTCTGGCAACTCACATGCTTGCCAGCAGTGAGTGCAGCAAGCACATGCTCTGAGTGCAACATGGTCGGCGTGCAGATCTCTACTGCGTCGATTTCGTCGTCTGCAAGCAGATCTTCGATATTCGTGTAGACCTTGGTAGCGCCCCACTCGTCGGCTGCGGCCTGCGCCTTTTCTTTGCGCGTATCACACACCGCTACGACATCGCATAGAGGATGCTCTAGATACCCAGCGACGTTAAGCGGAGCGATATTGCCAGTGCCGATTACACCGATTCGTACGCGTTCCATTCGTGGGGTTCTCCGTTAGTCGATTGTGCGGGCGACCTCTTGGGAGTCAAGCATCGCTGAGCGGAATATACCGCTCGCCATGAAGCTGCTCTCAGCAGCGCGGCGCTCGTCGTAAACGGCCGCTCGCACTTCGTGGGCACGGCGGTTTTCCGGTTCGGCCTGCGTCGCCATCTCTGCGAAGTGACAAGCAAGCCGTAGGTCACCGTCGGCTGCGAGCTGTTCAGCACGGTTCGCGAGCGCATCGGCCCCACCAGCTAGTGCAGCCATCTCGCGCGCTATTTCGACATCTGGCGCTGGCTTCAGGTGTGCCGGGTTGCCGTCGTACCAACCGCCGTACAGCCTCCACAAGTTACGAACGACAAACTCTGGCTCGTCGTAAGTCGGTTTCAGGTAAGGCTTGTTGGCGAGGTCCGCTGGCAAGCGCACTGAGTGGATTACATCGTCGAGGCGCGCCCCTGAGTTCATGAGGGCAAGTGTCTGATCGTGCAGGGACTCAAGGGCGCGTGCGGTGTCAAGCAACACAGTGCGGATGCGCTCGGTTCCGGCGACTGCAGGGCCATGCGCAGGAAGTAGAAGCTCTGGGCTCATCGCAGCCATGTCGCGCAACGCCACTGCCCAGTCCCATGCGTACCGCTGAACCTTCTGCGGATTGCCAGCATTCGGGAACTGCCAGATGAAAAGGTCGCCTACGCATATCGCCTTGTGTTGCGGTACCCATGCCCACGTGTGGTCGTCTGTCTCGCCACGGGCATGGCGCAGATCGAAAGCAACACCTCCAACATCCAGGGCCGAAGTCGAACGATAAGTCGACTCCGGGTAATGGAACTCGGTCGGCCACGCTGGCGCAGGAAGTCGGAACTGCCTCATGTTTATGAAGCCGTTGTAGCCAGCCGTCTGTTGATAACGGTCGAACCGGTGAGCTACTGCTTCGTGTGCGATGTAGTTGATCTTGGGATTGCCCTGCGCTTCGGCTTCCGCATCGAACGCGAAGGCGCCGGTCACATGGTCAGCGTGACCATGCGTGTAGATCGCCGTATTGATCGGCTTGTTCGACCACTCGCGAACAGACTCGATAACGCTTGGCGCGAAAAGTTGATGCGACACATCGAAGAGCACAAGGCCTTCTTCGGTGTCGAATGCGACCACATTGCTGAACGCCTCGGCGAGCATCACGCCATCGACGAGTTCTTCAGCACCGCCCGACGAGGTGTTCACAAGCCCGCCCATAGCGACATCTTCTGTACCGTCTATCCATCGCGCTGCACGCTCTAACTGACTCATCTCAATTCCTTCCTCACGCCTCGGTACGAGCCTCCCACAATTTCGCGCCGGTAGGCTCGTCGGCCACATAGTCAACAGATTTGGGACCATTATGCGCGCCGCTTTGCTCGAACCTACGGGTCGGCCACTAACAATTGTTTCCGACATAGACATTGCCGACCCTGGTCCTGGAGAGGTGCTCGTCAAGGTGCATGCCTGCGGGGTCTGCCACAGTGACCTGTCCAATGTCAACGGCACTTTTCCTGTGCCTGGCCCAATCGTGCTTGGTCACGAAGCCGCTGGCGTCGTCGAAGCTGTCGGTGCTGGCGTTACGAGCGTCAAGCCGAACGATCGGGTGATTATCTCGCCGATCGCGACATGCGGTCACTGTTATACGTGTCTGCGCGGCGACTTCGGTGTGTGCGAACAAGCGATGGCGGTTACGAGTGGAACCTTCATCGACGGAAGTTCTCCACTTTCACGGTCCGGCAACACCGTCTACCGCGGTCTCGGTGTCGGCGGCTTCGGAGAATACGCAGTCGTTCGCGAGGCGGCTGCTGTCAAGGTCGCTAGCGATACACCATTAGAAATCGCGTGTGTCATTGGCTGCTCGATCCAGACAGGCGTCGGTGCAGTCATCAGGACCGCGAAAGTCACACCAGGTAGCACCGTTCTTGTCATGGGTCTAGGCGGAGTCGGAATCGCGATCGTGCAAGGTGCTCGGCTAGCGGGAGCAAGTCGAATCATCGTTAGCGATCCCCTCTCGGCGCGACGAGACGCTGCTCAAAACTTCGGAGCAACAGACGCAATCGACCCAACTTCTGAAGACGTCGTGGGTCGAGTCTTGGAGATCACAGGAGGTGGTGTCGATTATGCGTTCGAGGCCGCTGGCAAGGGCGCTCTCGTCGACCAAGCGATCTGGACTACGCGCGCCGGCGGCATGATCGTGATGGTCGGCGCTGCACCAATCACAGACGCTGTCACCATCAACCCAGCAGTCGTGTTTATGGCCAGCGAAAAGAAACTCGTTGGCAGCTTTCTTGGTTCGAGCAACTCGCGGCGCGACATCCCTCTGCTGCTCGGGCTTTGGCGGTCTGGCCGTCTCGACTTCGAATCGATGATCACCAAAGAGCGTCCGATCACGGAGGTCAACGAGGCATTCGAAGACATGGAAGCTGGCCTCGGACTCCGCACCGTCCTCACATTCAATTGAGTACATATTTCTTACTGCCACCGTCAGAATCAAAAGCACCTGGCGGCAAGCGGCCCTGGGATCCAGGCGACAACGACCTCGGCAACGCGCGCAGCGTCATCGCGACAAGTCTCCGAGACTTCGCTCGAAACGCGAATGACAACGAGGCGCGCAAGTTTTTCGGCATCAGCGGCGACCACCTCAAAAGGGCGCTAACGACCGCATCAACCGGTCTCGTCGGAACGCCAGCGATGGCGGCTGGCGCGCGTTACACCGGTGTCGTATGGCAACACCTCGCATTGGGCACGCTCGAAACAGAAATTAGAAAATTCGCATCGCGCAACGCGATGATCGTTTCAGGTTTAGGTGGACTCTTCACCGCGGGTGAAGCCATGCCCGACTACAGACTGAAGATGAGCGCACGATTGCACGGCATAGGCCTTGTGTCGACTTGGTGGAAACCAATATTGATGTCTAAGGCGAAAACAAAGTTTGGACGCCACACGGTTGTCGATCTACTTGGCAAAGAACAGGTAGCTGCAATCGATGTCGCAGGTATCGCTCGTCACACGATTCGCGTGCGTTTCATGAGCGCTTCGGGCACCGCAGCGGCTGGACATGCAGCGAAACAAGCAAAGGGCTTGTTAGCAAGGTCTTTGGTTAAGCATCACCGTGACGATCTTGTTGCGGTCTGTGCCGACTTCAAGGACACGGCATTTCGATTCTTAGACACAACCTCAATCGGGTCTGTCACGACCGTACGACTCGCGCCAAAGGCTACTTAGCCCAGAAGCTTGATCTGCTCTAGGTCGTGCACTTCTGCACGACTAGCGACTTAGTGACGCTACGAAGGTTGCCAGAAGTATCGATCGCCACTATCGGTACCGACAACGAGATCGAGTTCTGGCCCTCTGGAACCAAGCCTGCTGAGGCCTGGCGTACAAGCGACCAAGTTGTAGTTCCAAAAAAGCGAGTCATCGTTGTTCCAAACATCTTCGCTGATAACACGCCGGAGCTATCGGTGATCGACACCGAAAGTCTCACGCTCGTCCCGCAGGGCGCCTCATAAAACACCGATGGTGCAGACACCAGCGCACCAATTGTCGGTGCTGTCTTATCTCCTGGCGACGACGTGGTTGTTGTGGCCGCGACGGTCGACGAGGTTGTTGTCGAACTTTCAACCGTCGTGGTTGTGTCTGGCGGGAGCGTGGTTACCGTTGTCGTAGCAATCGCCGACGACGTTGCTGGCACGAACACCGTTGTTGGCGGGGCGACGTAGGCAGTCGTAGTAGTTGTCGCTGGCGGGAGAGTGAATGGCGTCGTCGAGATATTGGGTGGTTCGTCGAGGTGCGTGAACGCGAATATGCCCGCAATGAGCACAAATACCCCTGTTACGGCTATGGCAATATCGCCGTAGCGTTTTAGGTCTTCACGGTCGGACCGCCAAAAAATCACTGCCGTCCTCCGGATCTGACGTGTGAGCCATGATTGTAGGACCCAACCGCGTTTCTCGGAACTAGGTCACGGCTAGACGAGTCTTACCCGACTTCGATCCGCACATCGGCGAGATCACCTTCGAAGTAGTCGCACTCGACGTCATTTGAAGGATTGCACTCGGCTTTGCCTCCAATAAAGATTTCGGCGCTGTTAGCGATGGGTCCGGTCTCGCCCTCTTTCTCTTTCGTCGTCCCATCAACGACGATCTGCACGCCGTCCGGCGTCCACTCGCAGGAAAGTAAATGCCACTCGCCGTCGTCGATGCGCACCTTCGACGCCACGCCGATGGCTGATCGCGATCCCTTGAATTCGCAATGCGGGATTCCTGGTGTTCCTCCGTTGGCGTTCACCTCAACCTTCCAAAATCCGCCTGCGACCTGGCTTTGGCCCTTTTGGATGATGTTGTGCTCGCCTGTGCTACTCGTCCTGATCCGCACACTTATCGAAAAATCGCTGCGGGCAATGTCGAAGTCTGGCGAGTCGGCAACGGTTACCAGCCGTGATGAATCGACAACGCTATCGATCGCTTTGGAAAACGCGTAGTGGTCGCTAGTTCGCTCAACCGAGGCGCCGACAACACCGACATGTCCATTGCCTGACACGTCGCGCATTTCGGATGCCGACTTGTCATCCATCGGCCACAAGGCGACTATTCGGTCTGAACCGCCATCGGAAGTCGTGACTGTGACGTGTGAATCAGAAGTCGGCGACCCATTCCCCGATGTTGAGGGAGCATCAGTCCCCCCACCACAACCCGCGGCCAACACAGCACACAGCATCATCCCGAGGGACCTTCGCACGCACCAGGGTACGCCAATCAGGCCCGACAAGTGCAGACAACCCAAAGTCATTCGGACAGCAATTCGGTCATACCTGAGTTCTCCCGGCCGATTAGTCAGAACACGTAGAACACATCGCGTCGAGGAGGGGTATGGGTAAACGGCAGCGAGCGCAGCGATACGGCACAAACCATGCCGCTTCGCGCCTCGCGCCTACTCCAATCAACCTCGCTAGAGCACGCGAATCGTTTGCTTCTGGCGTCGCAGAGTTCGAATCAGGAAACCCTAAGTCCGCGGCCGCCGCCCTCGATGATGTGTTGCGCATCTTGCCTACTTCATCTGATGCTCTGTGCGTTCGTGGAATGATTGCGGCAGCACTCGACGACAGCGAAGTAGCAGTGCGGTGTTTGCGCGACGGTTTACGCCTACGTGGCGGAATCCCCGATGGCATGACAGCGTCGGCATGGAATCAGCTAGGCGTCTGTGAGCGCGCTCAAGGCGAACTCGATAGCGCCGAGACGACCCTGCGCACTCTCGTCGAAACGATCGCAGAGCACGGCGAAGGCTGGCACAATCTTGCTGTTGTTTTATCGGACCTCGCACGTCATGGCGAGTCTGTAGCGGCGTCTCGCAAAGCGTGCGCGCTGATGCCCGAAAATGTCGCAGCGCTCTTGCAACTCGCGAAGCAGTTACGTACGCAAGGCAGACTCAACAGCAGTATTGCGGTATTGCGACGAGCGGTGGACATTGCACCAGGAGACCCTGACGCCGTGACCAGTCTCGGGAACGCGTTGTTTTTCCTAGGCGAAGTTGACGAGGGTCTCATTTATATGCACCGCGCTTGCGACCTGAGTCCGAATGCCCCTGTTGTCTGGACAAATCTCGCCACAATGCTCTACTCATTGGTCGAAACCGATGCTGCTCTCGCTGCACACGAACGTGCGTTGTCGAATGGTCTCGACGAAGTCGGATTTCGCTTCCGTCGTAGCGCAGCGCTTCTGCAAAAAGGCCTCCTGCGCGAGGGCTGGACCGAATATGAACAACGCCTCGACGGTGATCCACCGCTGCGTCGTTGGGGTGGGACGCCAGTCTGGGATGGAAGCTCCTTCGACGGACAAACACTCCTGGTGTACCGAGAGCAAGGCATCGGCGATGAACTCATGTTCGCGAGTTGTTTGCCAGATGTCTTTGACCTCGCTGGCACTAACGGACGAGTAATCATCGAGTCCGATCCGCGTCTCGTGCAATTGCTAAGTCGTTCATTTCCACTAGCGGAAGTGCGTGCGAATTCGGACACTGGAACAGCACCCAAAGACGTGTCTCCTCCCGTTTGCGACGATGCAGATATTGCTGTCGCAATTGGCAGTCTCGCCCACCACCTTCGCAACTCGCTAGACAAGTTCCGAACAGCGCCTAACGGCTACTTGTTTACTAGCGAAGAATTAGTCGCGCGCTGGAGTGACCGACTCTCCGCTATCGGAAGCGGCCCCTACGTCGGAATCTCCTGGCGCTCGATGGTCAGGACTGCCGAACGGAGACTCGAATACAGCCGTCTCCAGGAATGGGAATCGATCCTCACCATCCCTGGCATCCAATTTGTGTTGTTGCAGTACGACAACTGCGAACGAGAAGTGTTCGACGCAGAGCAACAGTTCGGTATTCGGATTCACCAGTGGCGCGACCTCGACCTGCGCAACGACTTCGACAACATCGCAGCCCTTATGAAGAACCTCGACCTAGTTATCGCACCACGAAGCGCAGTCACGATGCTCGCTGGGGCGATCGGTGCACCGACTATCGCGATTGGCAACGAGGGCGACTGGTCAGAGTGTGGAACCACTCAACTTCCCTGGTTCACCAGCGTCGAATGCATCAACCGCAATGTGCGTCAACCTTGGAAGGTCGTGCTCAACGCTGCCGCTCAGCGAATCGAACGCCTGTCCCGCGGCGAGGTCGCTGTCGATCCACCGTTTATCCCTGTAATCCATGCCCTTCGAGGAGCTTGAACGTGTCACTTTCATTTTCGCCCCAACTTGATCTTTCCGGTGCAACAATTCTGCTAACTGGTGGAACTGGATCATTCGGCAACGCATTTACACGAAGAGTCATCGACGAATGGCCAGACGTGACCGTGCGTATCTATTCGCGCGACGAATTGAAGCAGTCCGAGATGCGCACGAAGTTCGAAGAGGACAACCTGCGTTTTCTAATTGGAGACGTGCGCGACCGCCTGCGGCTTTCACGCGCTGCTGAAGGATGCGATCTTGTTGTGCACGCTGCCGCCATGAAACAAGTGCCAGCATGCGAGTACAACCCTTTCGAAGCCGTGCGTACCAACGTTCTTGGCGCCCAGCACGTAGTTGATGCTGCGATCGACGCAAAAGTGCCACGCGTCGTGGCGCTTTCGACAGACAAGGCTGTCAACCCTGTGAATCTCTACGGTGCCACCAAGCTGTGCGCCGAAAAGATATTCGTGCAGGGCAACGCCTACGCGGCGCAATCACAGACGCGACTCGCATGTGTCAGGTACGGCAATGTCGTTGGTTCTCGTGGTTCCGTGGTTCCGTTGTTCCGCTCGCAGATGGCGGAACGCGGAAGGCTCACGATTACGGATGAGCGCATGACACGCTTTTGGATCACTCTCCCACAGGCTGTCGATCTAGTCCTGCACGCCCTGACGAACATGGAAGGTGGCGAGATATTTATTCCAAAGATTCCTTCGATGCGCGTAATCGACCTCGCCGAAGCAATGGCACCAGGAGTCGGGCGCGACGTCATCGGCATCCGTCCTGGCGAAAAACTTCACGAGCTAATGATTACAGCGGATGAATCTCGCCACACCATCGACGCTGGCGACACCTACGTCGTGCTACCAGAGCACCCGTGGTGGAGCAATGAGTCTTCTCGTATCAAAGGCGAGCGGGTAGCCGACGGATTCGTGTTCGCTAGCGACACGAACGACTGGTGGCTGAGCGAGCACGACTTGGCAGGCTTGCTACGTTTCGCGCCAGCGACGGCAGCATAACGCGAGTCCAGGCAGATGCTGGTCGAGATGCCATCTGATGTGGCGCCAATTCCGTATGGGCGGCAATGCGTAGACGAAGCCGATGTCGCTGCTGTCGTTCGGGTTCTGCGCGGAGAGTGGCTCACGCAAGGCCCAGCTATCGAGGCATTCGAGACTGCACTAGCAAACAAGGTGAACGCCAAGTATTGCGTTGCTTTCTCGAGCGGGACTGCTGCTCTGCATGCAGCGATGGCTGCAGCCAAGATCGGACCAGGACAGAGGGTAGTCACGTCGCCTCTGTCATTTGCTGCTAGCGCCAACTGCGCGCGGTACGTCGGTGCAGACATCGCATTCGTCGACATCGACCCGAAGACCCTCAATATCAACATAAACGCCGTAGCGGACTGCGACGCTCTCGTCGCAGTTCACTATGCAGGGTTACCTGTCAACCTGCGTCACCTGCGAGAGCGACCTCGCATCGTGATCGAAGATGCAGCCCACGCGCTAGGAGCGATGACCCCTGACGGGCCGGTCGGCAATTGTGCCCGTAGCGACATGTGTGTCTTTTCGTTCCATCCGGTGAAGGCAATCACCACAGGCGAAGGTGGTGCGATCACGACTAATGACGAAGAGTTGTGTAATCACCTCCGCAAGTTTCGGTCGCATGGAATTGTTCGGAAGCCGGAACAGGGTGACTGGTATTACGAAATCGAAGAACTGGGTTACAACTATCGGATCACAGACATCCAAGCTGCGCTCGGGTCTAGCCAGCTCGAGCAGTTGGGAAGTTTCGTAGGAATGCGTAACGCGCTAGCTACGCGTTATCAGCAACTTCTCGGCGACTTCTCGGAAGTCGAGTTACCGCCAACGGCGCCAAGCGGTTCTTGGCACGGCTACCACCTTTTCCCGATTCGCGTCGCGGACAGACGGCGAGTGTTCGACTCGATGCGTGAAGCAGGAATTGGCGTTCAGGTCCACTACGTTCCGATTTACCGGCATCCGATCTATGCAGAACTTGGTTTCGAAAGCAGCCATTTTCCCGAGACCGAGAAGGCCTACGAGGGTTTACTGTCGCTACCTCTATATCCGCTGCTTACGAAAGATGACCAGGATCGCGTTGTCGAGGTGTTAGTGACTGCACTTAGTCGTGGATGAGTTGCGCGCTAGGTGGCTCCGCTGGCAATTCGTTTTGACTCGCTGGGGACTCGGCTCGGCCCATAAATAACAAGCCAACTGCAATGGCACCAGCGCACGCCCAGACCGTGACCAGAAGAGCCATTGGAGAACGACGAAACCAGCTTGTGGTGACAACCTCTGGGGACTTTGGTAGGAGTTCAAGCTCTATCATCGACCTTATCCAACATAAAACGTCTAGTAGACGAACTATAACGCAATTGTTATAGGAGCGCCAAACGCTCTTTCAGATGCGCGTAAGAATCCCGCGGCTAGCGAGGTACTGCTTGGCTTCCATCGGGGTCTTTTCCGTGAAATGAAACAGCGAAGCAGCAGCAACGGCCGATGCTCCGGCGGCTGTAATCACGTCATACATATCGGAGAACTCCCCGGCCCCTCCGCTCGCAATAACTGGGATGGTCACGGCTTCTACGACCCTGCGAATGGTCTCAGTGTCGTAGCCAGCCATCACGCCATCGTGATCCACCGACTGGATGATGATTTCGCCAGCGCCAAGCACTTCGAGTTCCTTGGCCCAAACAACCGGATCGAGTCCCGTGTCATGGGTGCCACTGGCCGTCCAAACGGTTGGCTCGCCATGGCCGTCGCGCTTGGTATCGATCGCCACCACAATGCACTGCACCCCGAATCGTTCACTCCCTAGGCGGACGACATCTGGCTCTTCTACCGCAACAGTGTTCAGCACGACCTTGTCTGCCCCTACCGCGAGTAGCCCACGAATATCGTCGACACTTCGGATTCCCCCACCGACGCACAAGGGCATGAAGCAGTGGTCTGCGATCTCGTCAATGAGTTTGAAATCCGGGCGGCGATCATCGAGTGTCGCGCGCACATCAAAGAACACAAGTTCATCGACGTTCCGCAAGTTGTACACCTGCACCGCTTGGACTGGACTCCCTACAACGCGCTGGCTATCGAATTGGAGCCCTTTGACCAAGGTGAAATCGCGGTAAAGCAGCGTAGGAATAATTCGCGTCTTCAACATCAGAGTTCCACGAAATTTCGCAAGACGCGCAGGCCGTGTGCCTGACTTTTCTCTGGGTGAAATTGTGCGCCGAAGACATTGCCTCTCGCGACCATAGAAGTGAATTGCCCGCAATGCTCGGTAGTCGCGAGTTCGTCGACGTCAGAGTCGCAACGAAAGTGAAAACTGTGCACGAAATAGAAATCGACACGATCCGCAACCCCAGCTAACAATCGATGTTCGTAGCGTTGGTGCACTTCGTTCCAGCCGACATGTGGAATGCGCTCAAGAAGGTTCGACGGTACGAGACGTTCGACATGTCCAGGAATAAGGCCTAGTCCTTTTGTTGGCCGAACCTCGACACTGTCAGTTGCTAGCAATTGCATTCCTAGACAAACACCTAGCAACGGCACGCCCTCGCCTAACGCCTGCTCGCAAATCGCGTCGATGAGTCCGTGCTGCTCTAACGCTGCCATCGCATCGGGGAAGGCACCGACGCCGGGCAACACGATCTTGTCGGCCCTGCTCAAGTCCTCAGGCAGATTCGTTACCTCGGCCTTGGCCCCGCACTCGTTGATTGCGCGTCGTATCGAGTCGACGTTGCACAAGCCGTGATCAACGATTGCTACACGTTGCATCGAGTGTCTTCATCCTGCGAGCGCCACGGGTTCCGCGACCGTGTCATCATTGAGCTTCGTGAGGTTGCCGTGCCGATCGCGCACGAGTTCACCTTCGCGATCGGTCACGAACAATCTCTTGTTCGTAAAGCGGTCACAGATCTCTGAGAACTCGTCGACACCCATGTCGATCTTGTCGAGCAGTTCGACGAGCGGCACACCGAGATATGTCCACGGAAACTTCCCATCGTGAATCTTGACGAGTTCGATCGCATCATGTCGCGAGAGCCGACCGCGACGTATATGCATGCACGCGTGATCCGTAGCGCGACCAAAACCGAACTTCAGAAACTTGAAATAGTCGTGGATGCCGTGGAACTGATTGTCGAGATTTTCGTAGTTCATGAGTGCGCCCTCGACTGGCACTGGCCAGCTTTCGAATCCACGAGCCTGAGACAGGAGAGCGTTGGAGTACCCGTCCCATGGCAGATAGTGGCCAAGGAAGATCCCAGTGACGCCAACGGCCGCTAGTTCGGAGTCTGTCGGGTATGTGTACTGGATCAGATGGCGTTTTTCGATGCCGTCTTGGCCAACAAGATCGGTGACGCGCAATCCGATAAGTCCGCCGAACTCCTCTAACCACCGCCGGTTCAAGACACGATCGTCCGCTGCTGTGGCTGGACCGCCATATTCGTTTTGGCTGTTCTCGCCCCAGACGATGAGACGTATTCCGTGTTGCACTGCGACCCTGACTGGGATGGTGAAGATAGTGACATGCTCTGGCCAACTGATGTCCCCGACCTGTCGCAAGGCCAGTCGATTAATTCGGTGTCTGATCTGCGGATTAACAGTTACCTCGACATAGTCGACACCGAGATGCTGCAGGTTTTGAATATTGCGGCGCCCTATCGCGCTCAGGGAGCAGGTGCTAGCTGTAACACAGAGTGGGTTGAGCCCAAGTTCAAGCATCTTCAATACTTGATATGTGCTGTCTTTGCCGCCTGACACAGGGACCAAACAGTCGTACTGAGAACCGTCAGGACTACGAAATTCCTCGAGGACCTCGAGCAGTTCTCGCTTGCGACGATCCCAATCGACCGTTGGCCGTGCATCAAAGTGCTTACAGGCTGAGCAGAGACCGTTCTCGTCGAACAAGATGTCAGGACGGGTCTCTGGCATAACACAACGGTTGCAATACCGGATGTGTCGCGGGGCAGAACCAGCACGCAGCCTCGGCGCGGTTCGAGATCGCGCGAGAGAATTTGTCATGTTCCTCCTATCGGCAGACCGGGGCTTCAACCCAGAAAGAGCGTGGGCAAACAAGTTCTGTGAAACCCGTCTCGTTATCGGTTTTTGAGGGAGCGAATCCGGACCGCTCAAAAATGCGTGTGCTTCCGGCGTTTGCTTCGTGGACAATCGCTCGCAATCCAACAACTTGGCAATCTCCAAGCAATTCAGCTTGTAGTGCACGAATAAGGAGCAAGCCCATACCCATACGTCGTCTCTGTGGGTCTACGGCGATGCTCACGGTGCCAATCCCACATTCGACGTCTACGCGCACCGTTCCGACTCGCGCTCCATCGACTTCGCCAATAAAAATTCGCTTGCCCGCGTTTTGCAGAGTTGCCGCAAACCAGGACGCGTGCTCCTCTACCGCAATTGACCGTTTCGTCGTGCTCCATCGCACGGCAGCCGCCTCGTTGCGCCAAGCGAGAACGATCGATGAGTCGTCGAGCGTCGCTGGTCTGAGAACAAGTTCTCCGCGGGCAGTAGTTGCTCTACGACCGACAAGTCGAAGAATCGTCTGCCACGATGAATCAGAATCGCCGATCTTTGCCACAACGCTTCTCACGAACGTGAGGTCTTCGCGAGTGTCTACCGTCCACCATTCTTTTCCGAGAGGGATCGAGCCGGTGTGGTTCGCAAGAGCGAATCTTTCAGGACGACGATAAATGAACGGTGTTACATGCTCGCGCTCGACGTGCTCAAGGGCTTCGCGATTCGCGACCCGCAGCACATCGGATCTGATGACTTCGACATCGAGACCTTTCGGAAAGGTCCGTGGCAATACGTTCGACGTGTAATCAGCGCCGCGCGCCAGATGAGTTGCGAGCACCGCATTCACCAGGCCGGCATCTATCAACGGGCAATCGGCGGTCAGCCGAATGACGTTGTCTGCTGGATAAATATCTAGCGCAGCAATGAATCGCGAAAGCACATCAGATTCAGAGCCGCGCACGACCTCTACTCCCGCTTCCTTCGCGACGACTTCGACCGGGTCGTCGCGTCCAAGGTCGCTGGTCGCCACTACGAGATGATCAACCTGAATATCTCGGAGGCGATCCAACATGAAACTCAACATCGGGCGCCCGGCAAGCGGTTCGAGCACCTTGCCGGGAAGGCGGTTCGATCCCATACGCGCCTGGATCACACAAGTCGTAGTCATATCGCTAACTCGCTACAAACATTGACAATCCTGCGGGCAACTCGGTTAGCGCCTTGACCGTCTATTAGCCCCATCGCAGATTCGGATATTTGCGCGCGCAACACGGCGCTACCGACGAGTCGTTGCACAGTCTCGCAAATGTGAATTGGGTCTGATGTAAGTGCAGCTCCCCTCGCGACAACGCCAGCGACATTGGCCTGTTGGTTCACGGCTATTGGTACTGCAACCGTTGGGCGACCCAAACACAACGCTTCGAGCAGAGCGACGCCTCCGGCTGTAACGACGATGTCCGTGCGAGCCAGGTCCGCTCCTAGTCCATTGGCGCGTTCGAGCAGACCGACACCCGGCGGAACTGTTCGCGTTCCCCACGGACCGACCACAAGATTCACTGTTAGCAAGGGAAAGGCTTCGGCAATTCGGGTTGCCATCTGCGCGCCAACCCCTGCATCGTCGCTAGCTCCAGTCGTAACCAACACGGATTTCGGGGCGATCGACACGTCCGACGTCTCGAGAGACTTCAACGCTGGATCCACAAGCGCGTATTGCGCTCCAGCGAGCGCATGAGTAGCTCTCGCGTGGACCGCAGAAGTCGCCCCGGGCGCTGGATCGATCACCATCGAGACTTCAAGATCGCGCGCCAAGTCATCTACTGCTACAACATTCGCCGCTCGATATATGGCTTGATCATCTGCACGCGTTCGATATGAGTCGACGAAGATGACTGAAGCTTCTACTGCGAAGGCTCCTTCGATCTGCACTTCCCTTGTTCGGACATTGAGATCAGTTAGCGCATTCGCAATCACAGCGCAACGCCTTTGGTGTCCGAAACCAGCACCCGGTCCAAAGTCGTACGCAAATGCAACGGTCACAACATGTCCCACGTGACGATGTCGTCGTATTCGATATCGCAACTAGCAACTCGACCGACAAGCGTTTCGATGAATTTTGGAGCGATACCGAATCCAGGTCGCTTGACGGTAAGCATGTCCTGCACGATCGTTGTCCCAGTAGGGATGTCGCAAGCTGCCACAACAGATCGGCGCGCCTTGGCGTACATCTCTACGGCTTCGTCGGCCGAGGGTCCTCTCTTTACGCCATCGCCTAGAGCAGCTTCAACATCGCGGACATGGCTCACAAGGGCTGTTAGTTCGTTCGGTTCGATCGCGAACGGATGATCGGGCCCTGGCATCGTCCGATCAAGGGTGAAGTGTTTTTCGATGATCGCTGCGCCAACCGCGATCGACGCTGCTGCAACATGCGTACCCAACGTGTGATCTGACAAGCCGACCGGAACGCCGAATGCCGTTCGCATCGCGGGGATCGTTCGCAAGTTGATGATCGAAGGTGGCGATGGATACAACGAAGCGCACTGCAATAGCGCTATCTGATCAGCGCCAGCAGAGCGCGCCACCGCTATCGCTTCATCTATCTCTGCAAGAGTTGCCATCCCAGTAGAGAAGATCAGCGGCCGCCTAGTACTTGCCGCGTACCGAATCAGGCCATGGTCAACAATCTCGAAGCTCGCGATCTTGAACGCTGCGACATCTAGATCGTCGAGTTCGTCAACCGCTCGACGATCAAACGGTGACGACAGGAACTCAATGCCTTGATCGCGACAGTGCGTAGCAAGGATTCGCTGCCATTCCCGTGGCAAGGCGGTGTCCTCGAGGAGTTCATGTACCGGCTTGTCACCAAGATCCCCTAGGTAGTCGAAGCGTGGCGCCTTAGTTGAATAGAGGGTCTTGCCCGAATATGTCTGGAATTTCACTGCGTCAGCGCCGGCTACAACTGCAACATCAACTAACCGCCGTGCAGTGTCTAAGTCACGATTGTGATTCGCGCCAGCCTCTGCGATCAGGTAGCAACGAGCGTTCTCGCCGACACGATTCTCGCCGATCGTGAACTCGCCGGTCATTTCCGGTCTCTTCACGGCTACGACGCTTTGCGTGCGTGCACAGATCGCAACATCGTCGCGACCTCTAAATCTCCTGCCGCTTCGGCCTTCGCTGCAAGCGATACACGAACCGGCAACGGAACCAAAATGTCGAACTGCTCGTTGTTTAGATCGTCTGCACCTCTGAGTCCGAGACCATGTACGAGCACTGCAAGCGCATACTCCGCGTAATCATGATCGCACAACACCGTCGCGATCGCGAGGCTCCGCACGGTGGTGGTCGCAGCGGCTACGACGAAACTGTCTACAACCTCTGGAGCCAACGCGATGAGTTCTGTCGTGAGTGCCTCGACTTGATCATCGGATAGCAGTAGCGCCGCAGACTCAACTGCCGAGCGCCCGCGCGCTTCGTCGATGAGCGCACCAGCAGCACCGGCGCGCACACGATCTGCGGGAGCAACTCCAGCCGTCTCGGAACGATCGAGAACCGGGCACGCGGAACCCCCAGCCTGAGAAATTCGCACGGTCCAATCGAGCGACCTTTTCGTGTCTACCTTCGGGGCGAACCAACTAACGGCAGCAAGTAGTGCGTGGGTAGCCCCGAACCTGAGCCAGCACGCTTCGGCGATTATGTCAACTCCAGCGAGCGGCGATCCGTTTAACCAGCCAAAAACCTGTGGCAGTAGTCGTTCTGGAAGACGCGCAACATATGGCGACACATCGAAGTCGATATCAGGATCAGCGCCGATTCGAGCAACGGACTCCCACAGTTCTGAGGATTCCGAGTTTTCGGAAAATGCGATGTCAAGTTCGTATGCAGCGTCACCCAAACGACCCGCCGCGGCTAGTGCGCGCGCCCGTACGGCACGCACGGCTGCGATTGACCAGGGAAACCACCGATCTACAGATGGCTGAGGCACGCCGCGGTCGCCCAGAAACGCGAGCGCACCGAGCGGGTCATTGAATTGAATGCAGACCGCAGAGTCGAGATAGTTCGCCAATGCCTGATCGAAGGGACGCACCTGTTCTGTGAACGCTGCTACCTCCCATGGCCGAGCAAACCCGAGAAGGAGCGCAGCGACATGCGCGGCCGCACTTGTGCGCACCAGTAGGTCGTCTGCTGATGCGATAGCTAGTTCGAAGTGATCGAGCGCTTCGTCCTCGCGATGGTCGGCCAAGAACTTGAGGGCTAGGTCGAAGTCAGCACAACCGGAGGTCGTGCCGTCTCGAGTAATTGAAGTTGTCTCTGTCGTGAGGTCGATGTCACTCATTAGTTCCCCTTGTTCTGCACTACTAATCGGCCGAACTCTTGGCCGATCTAGGTATTGCAAGCGGCTGTTTTGCTCTCGCCGATACCAACACCGGCACGCAGTGCCTTCCGGAAAATTGAGACAAACGTCACTGTCGATAGATCGGTCGCTAGCTCAACTAGGTGACTGCGCTGCCGATGGAGGCATTCACAAGGATCGCCACGCACGGACTGCGTGGCTACCGGGTCCACGGACGGAGGCGAGATGCACGGAGTACCAACGTGTTCGACCTCACGATGCGAGCGATACAGGCAAGCCTCGACGGTCTCGCTGCGCGCCAACGGCTAACAGCCGAAAACATCGCAAACTCTGAAGTTCCTGGCTATCTAGCGACACGCGTTGATTTTGAGTCTTCGCTGCGTAGCGCCGTGGAGTCAGGGAATATCTCCGATTTCTCAATGGCAACGTCTACGTCTGGTGCGCCAGCCGGCATCAACGGCAACAACGTCAACGTCGATGAGGAGGCTCTCATGAATATCGACACCGGCCTCCGATTTCAGATGATGACCGAAGCGATGAACGCCAAATTCCACATACTCAAAGCGTCGATGCGACGCGACTCCTAAGGACATCGACGATGGGACTCTTTCCGGTACTCCAAACCTCCGGCTCGGCTCTTTACGTCAACCGCGTCTGGATGGACGCGATCTCAGACAACATCGCCAACATGAACACAATCAATCCGTTCGATCAGGCCGCATTCCAAGCGCGGTCGGTCATGGCCGAAGCGGTCGGTTCCTCGAATAATGATCCGGTCGGTATTGGCGGGGGAACAAGAATTGCTGGTGTCGAGTTCGGCTCAGCGGACGGACAGCTTCGATACCAGCCCGACCATGAATACGCCAACGAGCAAGGTTTAGTGCGCCTTCCCGACATGGACCTGAGCGATCAGATGACCCAACTCATACTTGCCCAACGCAGTTATCAGATGAACCTGACGGTCATCGACAGAGCTCGTGACGCATACATGCAAGCCCTCAATATTCAGCCCCGATAGCAGGTAGAGACACATGGCGATTTCAGCGATTTCGAGCGTTGCAGCAGCAATAAATACCTCTGCAGCACAGCAGGTCGGCGGCGCGAGCGTCGCACCTAAGGCGAGCGGTGACTTCGGTTCCGTAGTTGTGAACGCACTCGAAGGTTTACAAGCAACCCAAAACCAGGCCGACAATCTCGCAGTCAAGGCAGCCTCAGGCGATCTTAACGACGTACACGACTACATGATCGCTGCCGCTGAAGCGAGCCTGGCTACTGAGTACACGGTCGCTGTTAGAAACCGCGCGGTCGAGGCTTTCAACGAGATCATGCGCATGCAGGTCTGAGCGAAGAGAACTAGAGGACTCACACGATGCCAATACTCGACGTTGACCGCATAAAGCGCGGTGGCCAAAAATTCGCTAACGGATTTACACCAGGCCAGAAGGTGCTCAGCGTGCTCGCAGTAGCCGGGCTCGGACTCGGTCTCATGACGTTCACCAAGTGGGCAGCGACGACTGACTATGCACCCCTCTACTCCAACCTCGAACCGGGCGATGCAGCAGAGGTCACTGACGCACTTGCAGCTATCAACGTGAAATACGAACTAGCAAATGGTGGCGCGACCGTGATGGTGCCTAAGGATTCCGTCTACCAGGTGCGTCTCGACATGGCATCTCAGGGACTGCCGAACGGCGGCGACGGCTGGACAGCTTTCGACAAGAACAACGGAAGCATCACACAGAGCGAATTCAGCCGACGCGTTGACTATCAACGCGCACTTCAGGCAGAAATCGCCAACACAGTCATGGCAATCGAAGGTGTGCACGCAGCCACCGTCAACATAACTCTCCCAAGCGACGACCCGTTTGTTGGTGCGGAGGAATCGACAGCGAAGGCAGCTGTGTTGCTAGACCTTGGTAGCGGCACGATGAGCGCAGAGAGCACGCAGGCTGTCGTGCATCTTGTTGCAAGCAGCGTGGCAGACATCGCTCCTGATGCTGTGACCGTTACCGACACGCACGGAAACATTCTCGCCGCGCCAGGCCAAGACGATGCACTCGCGTCGAATCAGATTCTGGCTCGCACGTCTGCTTATGAGTCGGCGATGGCATCGAAGATCGAGGGAATGCTCGCTCGGTCGCTTGGTCCAGGCAAGGCAACCGTCGTTGTTACAGCAGAAATGAACTTTGATACGACGAAAGAAACCTCGAGCGAGGTCACACCCGAACTCGGTGCCGACGGGAATCCCATCCCTAACCGCTCAATTACAAAAGACGAGGAATACAGCGGACCCGGCGGAGGTTCTGGTGGCCAGCTTGGCATCGACGGTTCCATCGACGCTGGGTCCGATACCCCCGTTTCGTACCTGAACAGCGAGTCCGAACAAGAAGTGCTCGCAGACAGCGTGCTGAGGGTAACTGAGCGCGCTGGTGGCGACGTCGAAAAGCTCTCAGTCGCAGTCTTGGTTGACGAGACGGCCGTGCCCGAGGGAACCGCGGCACTTACCGAGCTCATTAGCGCGGCCGCTGGAATCAATCCAGAGCGCGACGTTGTAACGGTGCAGTCAAAAAAGTTCGACGAGTCAGTGTCCAAAGCAGTTACCGCACAACTCGCAGGGGCTGAATCGGGTGCGAGCCAGGACCAGTTGCTGGGACTTATTCGATACGTCGTAACACTGCTCATCATCGGAATCGTGTTGTTCCTCGCCTGGCGTTCGGTGAAGAAGGCGCAACTCTCGATGGGACCGGTTCGAGTTCCTCTCGACTTGGCCGAACTCGAATCGTCCTACGGCGACTACGCGCAGATGGATGAGATAACGAGGACCAACGAAGCAATCAACCGATTGCCTAGCGGACCAATCAAGCAACTCGAACCAACGCGCAATCCCGTAGAGCGTGAGATCACCGACCTAATCGACAGGCAACCCGACGAAGTAGCGCAGACCCTGCGGTCTTGGCTCGCAGACAGGAGGGCGTAGCTCGGCATGTCTCGCGATCGTGGTTTCACCGGAGTGCAAAAGGCTGCGGTTCTAGTTATGCAGGTCGGCAAGGAACGTGCTGCTGCTGTTCTACGCCTGTTGCGAGAAAGCGAGATCTCCGAAATCATGGCCGAGGTCGCGCGCTTGCAGCACCTCGAGTCCGAGGAAATCGAGAACGTGCTCGCGGAGTTTCGCGACACGTACATCGCCCGCGCCCACATCGCCCAAGGTGGCTACGAGACAGCTCGCGAGTTGCTAGAGGCAAGTGTCGGACCAGCAAAAGCTGAAGAAATCCTTGAGAACCTCGGGGTAACACTCGTAGCGGCGCCATTCGAGTTCTTGCGGAGAGCCGATAGCCGACAGGTCCTTTCGTACCTCCAAGATGAGCATCCACAAACGATCGCTCTCGTACTCGCACACATGACGCCGGCCGCTGGAGCTCTAGTGCTTAGCGCCCTAGCGGAAGACTTGCAGCGCGATGTAGCCGAACGCGTTGCGAAGATGGACCGGACATCACCCGACGTGATCGAACATGTCGAAGCAATTTTGGAACGCAAACTGTCGACCGTCATTCAACAATCAGACTTCTCGACTGCGGGCGGGATCCAGAGCCTGGTCGACATCTTGAACAACTCAGATAGAGCGACCGAGCGAATAATTCTCGACGGCTTGGAGAAGAATGATCCTTCGATAGCCGATGAAGTTCGCTCAAGAATGTTTGTGTTCGAAGATGTCATCACGCTTGACGACCGTTCGGTGCAGCTTGTGCTGCGCAGCGTCGATGCGAAGGAACTTGCCGTTGCCCTTAAGGGTGTCGACCAACGCGTTCGCGACAAGATCATGAGCAACATGTCGGAGAGGGCAGCGGCCAACCTCGGCGAAGAGGTGACGCTCCTCGGCCCAGTCAAGTTGAAGACCGTCGAAGAGGCCCAAGCTGGAATCGTGCGGGTAATCCGGACGCTCGAAGAATCCGGCCAGATTGTCATGTCGAGAGGCAGTGATGAGCTCGTTGTCTAGCCGCCAACGTGGCCGAATCCTGCGGGAAGGCGCCGTGTACGAATCGGCCGATCTCAATACGGTTACGGCGCGCGTAGCTCGATCGCTCGTTATCGCGCCAGCACTTATCGAAGAAGCCGCCGAAGACGGTTTCCGAACTGGATATGACGCAGGTTTCACAGCAGGCCTAGAAGATTCAGCTGCTGCGATCGACTCGCGAGAGCGAGTCCGTTCACAACAACTACAAAGTGTGCTCGAACGACTTAGCTCCGAAGCCGATGCGCTCGCGATGCGCTATGACGATGCCATCGCTCACAACGAACGCATGGTCATTGATGTTGCATTCGAGATCGCGCAGGCGGTGTTGGGCCGTGAATTGCGTCACATGGAAAGTCGCGCTGTCGATGCGCTCGGTCGCGCCTTGCAGTTTGCGCCACCTACTGGTCCGGTCGTAGCGCGTTTACATCCAGACGATTTTCGCTCGCTCGGAGATGATGCCAATTCCTTGGCTGGTCGCTCCATCACAACTATTTGCGACGCGACTCTGACTCCCGGCGATGCGATCGTCGACGTCGGATCAGCTCGCATTGACGCGCGGATAGCTCCAGCGCTCGATCGAATACGAGAGGTGCTTGAGGCGTGAGTACCGCAACGCTCACCGAATCCGTGCTGCGGGCCGCAGCGCCACGCGTTTATGGCAGAGTCGCGCGTGTAGTTGGGCTGAACCTCGAAATCGAAGGACTCACGGCGCCGATTGGAAGTGTTGTGGCACTTCCAACAGCACAAGGACTCGTCACAGCAGAAGTCGTCGCGTTGCGCGACGGTGGGCTGATCTGTATGCCACTCGGTGAACTCGTTGGCGTCGAGGCTGGTGCGCTTGTAACTGCTACAGGTCGCGGACCGACGGTGCGGGTAGGTGATTCGCTGCTCGGCCGCGTCCTAGACGGACTTGGTAGGCCTATCGACAACGGCCCGGGACTCGCAGCTTGCGAACTGGTAAGCCTCTCGTCAGTCGCTCCACACCCTCTTACTCGAAGCCCAATAAGGGAGCAGCTCGGCCTCGGCGTCCGTGCCGTCGACACTCTCATCCCAGTAGGTCGAGGACAGAGGGTAGGAATATTTTCTGGTTCAGGCGTTGGCAAGTCGAGCATCTTGTCGATGTTCGCAAGGGGGACCGCCGCTCCTGTAACTGTTCTCGCGTTGATCGGCGAGCGTGGACGCGAAGTCCGCGAATTCATCGATAACGATCTCGGGCCCGATGGTCTTGCTCGCTCTGTCGTCGTTGTTTCGACCAGCGATCAGCCAGCTCTAGTGAGGCTGCGCGCAGCATTCACTGCAACCCGCATAGCTGAATATTTCCGCGACCAGGGTCAAGACGTGTTGTTGCTCATGGACAGTCTCACGAGGTTTTCAATGGCGCAGCGCGAGGTCGGGCTCTCGGCAGGTGAACCGCCCGCCACGCGCGGTTACCCACCGAGCGTGTTCTCGCTTTTGCCAAAACTCTTGGAACGCGCTGGCACAAGTGATCGAGGGAGCATCACTGCCCTCTACACGGTGCTGATCGAGGGTGATGACCTCATGGATCCCATCGGCGATGCTGCCCGATCGATCCTCGATGGTCACATCGTGCTCTCGCGACGATTAGCTACTGCTGGCCACTTTCCGAGTATCGACGTGCTCGAGTCAATTAGCCGACTTACGGGTGCCATCACCACCGACGATCAGAGAGCATCGATAACTGCGTGCAGGCAGATGCTCGCCGCTTACCGCGACACCAAAGACCTCATAGAAATAGGCGCTTACGTCCCCGGCACAAACCCACTTGTCGACCACGCGATTTTGCTCAAGGAACCCATGGACGGCTTCCTCCGCCAGGACATGCACGAACTCACGCCAGCATCGGATGCTTGGACGTGGCTCGCGCAACTGCTCGGGGGAAGTGGATGAAGAAGTTTTCTTTCCGACTTGAATCGGTGCTGCGAGTACGACGAATCCAGGAAGACCAAGTGCGAGCGCGCCTCATCGTCGCAAACCGCGACGTCTTTTTAGCGAACCGACTCGTCAACGAACGCCAGGCGCGCTACGACCAGATCGGTCGCCCTAGCGGCGTTCTTACACAAGGCGAATTCGATGCCGCATGGTTCAGCTTGGATGCGACTGCTGGCGCTGTGCGTCACGCAGTTGGACAACGCATCGACGCCGAGATGATTGCCGAGCAGATCCGCTCCGAGTGGGTTGAGGCTCGGAGCAAGACCGAGATCCTCGAGAGACTTCGCGAGCGCGCCCACGAGGAATGGCAAGTGGAGGCAGGTCGAGATGAGGACCGAACCACAGATGACCTCGTAGTCGGTCGCCATCACCTTCGCCACGGCTCGCGCACTGTTCGACCCACCGTCACCATGGAGACGAAATCATGACCGCCACGGTTCAAACAACGGCGCAGCCAACTGCTCAGCAAGTTCGCAATTCTTATGGCCACGCTCACGGTGGCTCAGCGGTCTCGATTGCAAGCCAAGAGTCATTTCCCAACAACGGCTTCGCCCGAGCACTCGGAAATCAGACGGAGCCTTCTGAGACTCCGACCGCGGATTTGATACGGAATTGCAACGGTCTCGGTCGCGAGTTGCAAAATCAACCCACAAAGTTGGATACAGCGGCGACACGTCTGTTGGAGCGAATTCTTGGAACCAAACCAGAAGCTTGCGAATTGTTCGACGAGGAGCCTCTAGCAGTCGCGGAGAGTTTGGTTGTAGACGTGACTCCGATTGCAGATGGAATCGATGAGACGATGCTCAGTCTCGCTATCGCGAGCACGATGCCTCTGGCGCCGACGCAGGTTTCTGTTTCGACACCGGCGATCGCCGAACTTGAGTTCCCTTCGCCGATTATCGAGGGGACTCCTGGTCCATTGACACAGCCCCTATTCGCTACCGAGGCGCTTGCTACCAACCAAACGGAGGAGCCGATAACCGTCGAACCCGTTCTAGTGCAAAAGCCATTGGCGTCGGTTGAGCCGACCGGTTTCGTCGCTGTGGATCTCGACGTGCCGGAGGTGGTGGCCGAAACCGAGACAGACGAAGAAGTCGACGTCGACACCCTCAAACCAGCACACGAGAATTCGCGACTCGAACACCGGGAAGGACGATTGCACGCAGCAGTCGCGCCCGCACAGCCAGCGCAGCCAACTCACGGCGGACCCGCAACGAGAACAATTCCAGCAAGTCCGTCGCTAGCGAGAAATAGTGACACCGTGACCGAAGTCGACGCTGCTGCATCAACTGACAACTCCCCGCTCAATTCGGGGTCAGTCATAGCTCTCGCCGAACAGACCAGCCGGCCAGCAACTACAACTGCAGTCAACCCGGCAGCAGAACCAACGCAACCTGCACTCCAGCCAGCGCCAGCCGAACAAATCGTGACAGTGCTCGAACCTCTACGGCACGAAGCCACAGGCACCTATGAACTCGTGATCGAGTTGCAACCAGAAGAACTCGGCAGAGTCGAGGTTCGTGTCGAAATGCGCAACGGTGTGATGCACGCTCATCTCCGGGCAGAACAACCGGCTGCAGCTCAAGCAATCCGCGATGCTGTAACCGAACTGAGAGACCATCTCACGGCATTCGGTGTTCAAACTGGAGCGATCAACGTCGACGCCGGAGGCACTGGTCGTCGTCATGAACGCCCCGATACAACTCGAGAAGAGTTCAACCGTCGCGACGAGCAAAGCGACAGCCATTCTGCGAATCAGCGCTCACCTCGCCTACCGAAGGCTGCGCCTGACCGAATCGACGCCCGAGCCTAAGGATACGAAATAGATGACCTTCATAGATCCAACTTCGGGCAACGTCATGAGCACCTCTTTCGTGACGGAACCCAACAAGACTGCAGCGCCAACGAACGAGTTCGGACAAGACACGTTCCTAAAACTTCTAGTCGCTCAGCTCAAGTACCAGAACCCGATGGCGCCGAAAGACGGTACAGAGTTTCTCACTCAAGCCGCGCAGTTCACGCAGATCGAAACGCTTCAGAAGATCGAAAAGTTGATGACTGTCAATTCCGCAGCGACCGAAGTGCTAGAGGCAAGCGCGATGGTCGGCCGTCGAGTCATGGTCGCATTGCCAGTTGGGCAAGCTGGCAAACCAATCGCGTCTACATCGATGAGTTTCGGCGGTTCGCTACAACGCGATGCTGCGGTCGGCACACGGGTTGACGCAACGATGACCGTACTGACTCTCGACGGCACCAAGGTCCCGCTGCGCGCGCAACTTACGAAGCTTGCCGACAGTCCGACAGGCGATTCGAACTGGGAGATGCGTACCTTCTCAAGCACAACGCAGATCTCCGGGCCACACACAATCACTTTCGATGCAAATGGCAATCGGACTTCAGTTGACCCGGTAATCACATCAGCAGAACTCGATGAAGTACCGAGCGCGCGGGGCAGATGGAACGCGGTCGGCCTCACATTGAAACTTGGTTCAGCATCGGACCCTGGGCGATTGCACGTTGAAAACGGCCCTTCGGGATTCATCGCTCGCGAACACAACGGGTCCGACGGCGTCTCGATAATCGGAGTGGTGAACGGAGTTCGTTTCACGATCGATGGTCCGATGCTGAAACTCGGGATGCGCGAAATACATCTCAACAATGTCCTCGAAGTACACGTCGCGTAATGGAGGAAATAGTGGCACCTACCTAAGAACGAAAGAGCGCGGGGCGGGGGTCCCGACGCAAGATCCCTCGCTAATTCCATGCTCAACAAAACAAGTTCCACAAACGAAAGGTAGAAATCATGCTTCGTTCAATGTTCGCCGGCGTGTCCGGCCTACGCACTCACCAGGTGATGATGGATGTTGTCGGTAACAACATCGCCAACGTCAACACCATCGGATACAAGTCTTCAAACGCCATATTCTCAGACCTCCTGAGCCAGACCCTTCGTGGCGCTGGTGCACCTGCTGATGAACTAAATGGCGGTACCAACCCTGCTCAGATCGGACTCGGTGTTCGTCTCGCGGCTATCACGACAAACTTTTCGCAAGGTGCGTCGCAGCTAACCGGTCGCAGCACGGACTTCGCGATTCAGGGTGACGGCACATTTATCGTCGACGCTGGTGGCACACGGTCATACACCCGTGCAGGGTCATTCAACCTCGATGGTCTCGGCCAACTTGTGACGCAAGAAGGCGGACTAGTCCAAGGTTGGAATGGCGTAAACGGCGTTGTAGATACCAACCAGTCGATTGGTGCGCTGCGGATACCAGTCGGACAGTCGATCGCGCCCGTAACAACAACCGAGATCGGCATCGGTGGCAACCTGCCAGCAGACGTAGCCATCGGGACCATGCTCAATGCATCCATCAACGCTTACAACACACTCGGTACTGCGATTCCGATTCGGGTCCAATACACGAAGGTCGCTGATGGCGCAACGACAGTTGACTGGCAGGTCGACGTCTTTGACCCAGACGGCAACCAGATCAGCGGTCCATACGTGATGCAGTTCGATCAATCCACGAGCGAACTAGTCGCGCCCGCGACCCGACAACTCAATATCCCGCAGATTGACTTAGACACCATCCTTGTTAACGGTGTCAGCCCTGCTGGAGATTGGGACGCTGCTGGTCTGATCCTTGATTTCGGTGATGCTGCTGATCCTGACCGCCTCACCGGCGCAGCCTCTACAAACAGCATCGCTGCGCTGAATCAGAATGGTTCTCCGCTCGGTCCGTTCGTATCGTTTTCCGTATCGCAGGAAGGCCTGATTTCGGGCGTCTTCTCTAACGGAAAGAACCAACAACTCGGCCAGATCGCTCTCGCAGCTTTCACTAACCCTGCCGGCCTCGAAAAGGCCGGTGGTTCCTTGCTACGCAGCACTGTGAACTCTGGAGAGCCGATAATCGGAGTGGCCGGAACAGGTGGACGTGGAACGATGAGCGGTGGAACGGTCGAAATGAGCAACGTCGACCTTGCTGCCGAGTTCACAAACCTGATCGTTGCACAGCGCGGCTTCCAGGCGAACTCAAGAATCATCACAGCGAGCGACGAGATCCTGCAGGACCTAGTCAACCTGAAGCGCTAGTAGCTGAGTAGTACCTAGCAGTGGTCGATCGGTGTTAGTGGCATGACTTCTTTGTGCTCACTAACACCGATCGAGGAATAATGAACTCCGAACTCCTAACTCAGGCGCTATACCGCGCCGATAACACCACAACGAGACGGCGTTAGCGAGCGGAGCCGTCGTAGCGGTAATCCAAGGATGGAATGATGATCACGGTCACAAGATTGAACGGCGCGACATTCGCGTTGAATCCAGATCTGATTGAACGCGTCGAGACGACGCCAGACACAATCATCATCCTCGTCGATGGAGCCAAGTACGTCGTCTGCGAAAGCGTCGACGCGATCATCGCAAACATTCGCGAGTCAAAAGCTGCCGTTATCGCTCTGTCTCACACCATTAACCAAGTATCGACGGCCGAAAAAACCGTCTTGCGAGTCGTTCCAGTAGAGCCGGAGAGCTGAAGTGGCCAAGAAGAAAAAGGGCGACGACGATGATGGCAAGAAGAAAAAACCAATTATTCCGATAGTCGCAGGCGTGATTGTCGCTCTAGTCGCGGTCAAGTTCTTTGTGCTAAAGCCGCCGCCACCGCCGACTGAGGCCGATATAAGAGCACAGGAAATTGCTGCTCACAAAGAGCTTGTAGCGCAGTGCAAGGAAGCGAACGGGGTAGTGCCTGACGAACAGGGACACTCCGATATCACGGACGACACGGCTGCTGAAGGAACCGACGAGACCAAAGCCGACGACAAGACCAAGACCGATGAGACCGATGCAGACAAGCCGGCCGAGGAGTCCCATGAGAGTGCCGGATTGCGGCCACAAAGTGTCGACATCGGCGACGCCGTCCTGATTGCATCAACTCGTCCACGTTCGAGCGGCGGCGCAGCCGTGGCATCTGTCCTCGAGTTGGACTCAGTCACAGTGAACCTCGCAGATGGCCGCTACCTAAAGCTTGGTCTCGCGCTTCAACTCGGTCCTGGCCTTACCGCCGAGGTGGCGCAGACAGAAGGCCTCGGCGCGCAGGCTCTCGATATGGCGCTCGACACGTTGTCCGCGAAGTCGATGAAGGACCTGCTTTCCACCGATGCGCGAACACAAATCAAACAGCAACTCGGTATCGAGGTGTGCATCGCGTACAACGCAAACGCGACAACGGTGTACTTCACTGAGTTCGTCATGCAGTAACCCTGGTTCCTCAACTCGACCGGCTTCGGGCCGATCAGTGCCTTGTGGCAACTGCAATAGGCGGTAAGGGAAGCGGGCAAGGAACCGCCGTTCCCTTCGACTTCCGACGACCAAACAAATTCAGCCGAGATCACATTCGTGCGTTTCAGATCGTTCACGAAACTTTTGCTCGCCAACTTTCGACCGTGCTCGCGACGTCACTTCGCGCCGTAGCGCAGGTGACTCTGCGCTCTGTTGAACAGGTGACGTATGACGAGTATGTTCGTTCACTCGCCAACCCATCCTACCTAACGATTCTTTCGCTCAACCCACTTCCGGGTGCTGCGATGTTTCAACTTCCGCTACCGATCGCCTTCGCTGCGGTGGACCGGCTACTTGGTGGCACCGGTGAATCGCTAAGCCCTAAGCGCCCGCTCACTGAAATCGAATCGAACATCATGCGGGCATTGACCGAACGTGCACTGCGCGAACTCGAATATTCCTATGAGTCACTAGTGCGCGTCGAAGCCGAGATTGTTCAACAGGAATTCAATCCCCAATTCGCGCAGGTTGCTGCACCAAGCGACATGGCCATCACCGTCATATTCGATATGCGTATTGGCGAGAAGCGCGGGACCGCCACACTGTGTATCCCCTACGACACGATGCAACCAGTATTGGAAAGCCTTGCGAGTCAGCAGCTTTTTGCCGACCGCACCGGGCGCGATCCCGAAGCCTGGGCTGCGTCGCTCTCCGCGGCAGTTTCTGAAGCGCCAGTTGACCTCCGCGTCACGTTTGACACGGTCGCGTTGGCATCGTCGGACATTCTGGAGTTAGCGATCGGAGATGTCATCCCGCTCGAACACCATATCGATGCACCGCTCACTGTCTCAGTAGATGACGTTGCCTGTTATCGCGCCGTAACTGGAAGACACGGGAAGCGCCTCGCCTGCTTGATTATTGAAGATATTTAGGAGCAAATACTCATGAGCCTTTACGACAACATCAGCGCAACGAATCGTACGGCCATGGCTGTCGCAACAGCGCTCGAGCAGACAATGGGTCCAGACACGATCCTCACTGTCGGCCTGCCGAAAATCGAGATCCCAGACGTCGGCGCAATGCCAGCCAATCCGCGGGTACTTATATTGCAATTCACGCAAGGCCTCTCCGGCAGCATCGCGATCGTCGTCACCAACGAGCTTGGTCGAATGCTTGAGGCGACGGCCCCTGATGAAGAAATGCTCACGGGACTGCAGGACTCGTTCGCTGCTGCTGTCGCAGAGATCAAGGTCGCGAACGACGGTCCGGTCGCGCACAGTGCTGCATTTGAGATGCCCCTCGATGACTACCTAGCGAGCATGTCGAACTCATTTGAATATCTCGCATATCCGCTACTAGACGGCGTCGACCGTATCGCCACCCTTGTTTTGCAGATCGCATCGGCCGATGCAACCTCCATAGACATAGCAGGCGAGACGCCACCAGAAGGCAACGCAAATTTCTCTAAGCACGAGTTTGCAATGCTCCCCGACGGCGATTCGATCAGCCTCGTCGACGCCCGATCGATGGCACTACTACACGACGTCGAGATGGGAGTCACAGCCGAACTCGGTAGGCGCCGAATGAGTATCCGCTCGTTGCTATCGCTCACGCCAGGAGCAGTAATCGAACTCGACCGCGCCGCAGGAAGTCCTGTGGACGTACTCGTGAACGGAACGCTTATCGCGCGTGGCGAGGTTGTAGTGATTGACGAAGAGTTCGGAATCCGCATCTCAGAGATTGTCGCTGGAGTCGGGACGCGATAGTGGCCGATGCTTCGGTCTTCGAACTATTTGCTCGTCTGATAGTCGCGCTCGCGGTCGTAATCGGCCTAATGGTCGTTTGCGCTCGGTTATTGAAAAAGCGGGGAATCGATCTGACCGCAGGTTCGCGGCGCAATTCTTCGAACCGCCAAACAATCGAGGTTGTCGCACGGCGCGGCCTCACGAAAGGTACTTCCGTCGCGATAGTTCACGCTGCAGGAAAATCACTTGTGCTTGGGGTCACGGACCAGAGAGTCACGCTGCTCTCTGAATCAGAAATTGTGAATCTCCCAGGCGACCTGATCGGCAGCGACAGCAACGATAATTTCGAAGGAGCCCACTGGACTGGGCTCTCGCAAACCGCGAATGTTTCGCAAGTTCGCGGCGGTTCACCATGGAAGATGGCGCTCGAGACTCTGCGGGAACGCACAGTTCGTCGCTAACTAGCCACAGCGCAATCGCTCCGGACCTACTCCATGAATTTGCTCGGCACACGCATGTGTCACATCCTTTTGCTTTGCGCTTCATTACTAATCGGCGCGCTCATCTACGCGCCGTCAGCAAGTGCTCAAGTGGCTCCTGCGCCACCTGAAGTTCAACTACCTGTCCCCGAAGGCGTCGGCGGGCAAACAGACGGGATCGAAACTCCCGACGACGGCACGGCCAGCATCACAATCGACGTACCTGACTTCTCAAACTCTCAAGACCCAGAGGAACGGGAGAAGAAGAAGCCGGGACAAAGCGTTTTGATCATCTTGATGCTGACGCTCATGTCGATTGCTCCGGCGCTCCTGATGATGCTGACCAGCTTTACACGGATCGTGATCGTGTTGTCGCTGACACGCAACGCACTCGGGGTGAACGCAATACCGCCCAATCAAGTAGTGGTCGGGCTTTCATTATTTCTGAGCCTGTTTGTTATGGCGCCAACATTGTCTGAGCTGAACGAGAACGCTCTGCAGCCCTTGCTCAAAGGCGACCTGACATATTCCGAGGCTTACGACGAAGCCTCGACGCCGATCAAGGCATTCATGTTGAAGCAAACTCGCAAAGGTGAACTGTCGTTGTTTATCAACGCCAGCGGCAAGGCCGCGCCAGCGGTCCGAGAGGACGTCAGCATGTCGACGTTGATTCCAGCGTTCGTGCTGTCAGAGCTGAAGACCGCTTTCATTATTGGGTTCGTAGTTTTTGTGCCATTCCTAATTATCGATCTTGTAATTAGCTCGGCCCTTATGTCGATGGGAATGTTCATGCTCCCACCGGTGCTCGTGTCACTGCCCTTCAAGTTGCTCCTGTTCGTGATGGTCGACGGTTGGGCACTCGTAGTTCGATCTCTCATCACCAGTTTCAATTGACGCAACGAAAAGTTCCCAAGCGCGTATCAGGAGGAAAATATGAACGATTCGACGGTAACCGAAATTGCAGTACAGGCGATTCTGTTAGCGACGAAGCTCGCAGCCCCGATCCTGATCGTGTCTCTCGTCATCGGTCTTGGAATCGGACTCATCCAGTCAGCGACACAGATCCAAGAACAGACTCTTACGTTCGTCCCAAAGTTGCTCGGAGTCGCGCTCGTCATTGTCTTTGCTGGGAATTGGATGCTCGCCGAAACAACAGGATTTGTAACCCACCTTTTTGACATGATCCCGAGGCTCTTACACTCGTGACGATTCCATTCGATCCACTCGTAGTAACTGGCTTCGTGCTCGCGCTGGTCCGCGCGAGCGCTTGGCTATTTATTGCGCCGCCGTTTAACACACGACTCGTACCTATACCTGTCAAGGCAGGATTCGCTGCGGCTCTCGCGATGGCCGCAGCACCTCAAGCGGCAGCAAGCGGTGAACTGTCTTTAGAGACAGGTCCATTCATTATCGCACTGGTTACGCAGGCACTAGTGGGATTTTCGATGGGCATGATTATGCTCATCATGTTTCAAGCCGTGACCGCAGCGGGCGCGCTCATCGACACGTTCGCTGGTTACTCGCTCGCATCTGTATACGACCCGACCTCAGATACAACCAACTCCGTATTCGGCCGCATGTACTCGCTGCTCGCGATCACCTTGTTGTTCGTGAGCGGCGGACATCACCTTTTGGTCAAGGGATTTTTTGGGAGCTTCAATGTTGTTCCGGCAGGAGCAACAGACCCAGGGCTCATCTCGAGAGTTCTAACAACCAACGCTGATGATTTCTTGTTGGCTGCGATCGAAATATCGGCACCAGTAGTCGCGTGCCTTTTCATCTCAGAATTGTCAATGGGTTTAGTGGCGCGTGCGGCGCCTTCATTGAATGTGTTCTCATTGGCGTTTCCGGTACGCGTAATCGTGACTCTCATCGTCGTCGCGATGGTGATTCCGCTACTTGGTCCCGCCGTCAACAACATTCTGCGCGAAGCTTTGAGTTCGGTGCTCGGCGGCTGACGGTTGACCCTGGCTGATGTCTGCTAGCGATAAATCCTCTAAGACCGAAAAGCCGACTCCGAAAAAGAAGCGGGAAGCGCGCGAGCGCGGCCAGATCGCAAGGTCTCCCGATCTTGCTGCCTGGGGCGGCATGTTGATGACAACGGTCTTGCTTCAAGTCACGCTGAACCGCGGCAACACTGCTATGCGTGGCCTGCTCGAAGACATGAGCCGTGTCGCAAGCGATCCGTCTCAAGAGACGGCAATCACGTTTTTAGGTAAGGCATTATTGCAAGCGGCATACATCGCGGCACCTCTCGTGCTTTCGATCATGATTTTCGGCGTTGTTGTAACGCTTGCCCAGGTAGGACTCAAGCCGTCGACAAAACGCATGAAGCCAGACTTCAAGCGCATGAATCCGCTCAAGGGCATCAAGCGCATGTTCGGCATGTCGTCGCTGTGGGAACTCTCAAAATCTCTCGCGAAGGTCGCGCTCTTATCTCTCGTGGCATTTCCTGTAGCCGCTGAGCTTGCGCGCAACCTCGCTACTCAAGGTGGAAGTGCGTTGTCGATAGCCGGAAAAACCGCCAGTGGTGCGCTCACGGTCATGCGCAATGTCTCCGCGGCAAGTCTCGCGGTGGCTTCGGTCGATTTCGTCGTTCAGAAGCGGCGGATCAACAAAGAACTAATGATGACGCGCCACGAAGTTCAAGAAGAACTCAAACAATCCGAGGGTAACCCGCAGACCAAGTCGGCTATTCGTTCGCGACAACTCGCCGTATCTCGAAACAAGATGATCAAGATGGTCGCTAATGCCGATGTAGTAATCGTGAACCCGACCCATTATGCGGTCGCGTTGAAGTACGACCCAGTCCGTGGTGCGCCGGAAGTCGTAGCTAAGGGCGTTGACCATTTGGCTGCGAAAATTCGCCTCGAAGCAACACGGTCAGGCGTGCCAATTGTCCGCGAGCCTGCGCTAGCTAGAACGGTTTACGGAGCATGTGATGTCGGAGCTTTGATCCCTGTCTCGTTGTACGAGGCGATCGCTCAACTGCTGGCATTCATTTACCGCCTGAAGGCCCAGGGACGCTCGGACGGATTCCACGAGCCGCGGGTGCCGTTCCTCGCCGAGGTTCCAGATGAAATTGACCTGCGGAAAACAAAACTCGAACAACGCCGCCAAAGCCGCACGTCGAGGCGCTCAACTGTCGGTTCGGGCCGCCGATGAGAACCCGATGCCTCAGGATGGGCGTCATCGTCTTGTAGGCAATTTGCTTCAGACGATTCGGGGCTATGGACGGCGCTGCAACCGATGCAGAGGTTTGCGTGCGCTCTAATCGACTAGGACAGATCGCAGTACCTGCGGCGATCATTGGGATCGTCGTAATGATGGTCGTCCCCCTACCTACGCCCCTGATCGATCTACTTCTCGTGGTCAATATCGCGCTCGCGACTCTCGCGTTACTCGCTTCGATGTTCACGCTACGAGTACTCGACTTCTCAATTTTTCCAAGCTTCTTGCTTATCGCGACACTTTTTAGATTGGCGCTCAATGTCAGTGTGACTCGACTTGTCTTGCTTGACGGCTACGCAGGAAAAGTCATCGAGAGCTTCGGCAGTTTTGTCGTCGGCGGATCCGTTGTTGTCGGCCTCGTGATCTTTCTCATCCTCGTCGTAATTCAGTTCATTGTGATTACGAACGGTGCGGGACGCGTCGCCGAAGTTGCTGCACGTTTCACATTGGACGCCATGCCAGGCACGCAGATGGCAATCGACGCCGACCTAAATGCGGGCATCATCGACGATTCCGAAGCGAAACGGCGCCGTAAAGAAATTTCCGGCGAAGCTGACTTCTATGGCGCAATGGACGGAGCTTCTAAGTTCGTAAAAGGTGACGCGATCGCAGCAATTGTGATCGTCATGATCAACCTTGTCGGCGGCTTCATCGTTGGCGTCGTTCAGGCCGGCATGTCACTCAGCGATGCCATTACGCACTACTCACTGCTGACCGTCGGCGACGGCCTTGTAGCTCAAATCCCGGCGCTGCTCATCTCTATGTCGAGCGGTCTTATCGTGACTCGTGCTGCTACCGAGTCAGATCTCGGTACAGACCTTCTCTCTCAACTCGCAGGCCATCGCCGAGCTATGCAACTCGCCGGTGGCGCGGTTGCTCTCCTAGCGATTGTGCCGGGATTACCGAAGCTTCCATTCTTGGTTGTCGGCGGGGCTCTCGTGTTCCTTGCTTCGCGCCTTCCAACAGAAGACGAACTATCGGCGACTAAGGACGCTGAAGCTGCTCTGGTTGCTGCAACCGAAGCGACAACTAACGCGAAGGAAACTCCGGAGTCCATCGCATACGACATGCGGGTCGAGCCGCTTGAACTCGAAATCGCCTACGACATAATCGACCTCGTCGATCAGGCGCGTGGCGGCGACCTGCTCGACAGAGTGCGTGCGCTCCGACGCAAACTCGCTCTAGAACTCGGTGTTGTGATCCCGCTAGTACGTACACGCGACAATCTTGAACTGCCAGCAACCACCTATGCAATCAAGCTTCATGGCGTAGAACTTGGTCGCGGTGAAGCGCCGCCAGGCCATGTACTCGTACTCGGCGATGACAGCGGAACGCTGCCTGGAATCGCGACTCGCGAACCAGTGTTCGGTCTTCCCGCAACTTGGGTTCCAACCGAGTTTCGTCACCAAGCCGAAGTCACTGGTGCGACAGTCGTTGATAGAGCGTCGGTCATCACAACACATCTCGCTGAGATCGCTCGGCGACATGCTGGCGATCTTCTCGCTCGACAAGACGTGAAGATGCTTGTCGACATTGTCAAGCAAACCGATCCTGTCGTCATCGACGAAATCAACGCAACAAACGTGAGCCACGGCGAGATTCAAAGAGTCTTGCAATCACTTTTGGCCGAAGGCGTCGCGATTCGCGACCTTGTAAGAATCTTCGAAGTGATCGGCGAACGTTCGAGGGTGACAAAAGACACCGACACGATCGTGGAGGCTGTCCGCGGCGCGCTGGGAGCCGCGATCACGTCGAGTCATGCGAGGCTAGGCCGCCTTCCGATCATAACGCTTGAGCCCATCATCGAGCACCAACTCGCAGAAACATTGCGCGCTTCGGATCAGGGGATGTACCTAGCAGTTGACCCTGAAATTGCTGAGCAAATTGCGTTAGCGGTAGCGCGCCAAGCCGAGGCAGCGGAGATGAACGGGGTTGAGCCAGTGTTCGTGTGTGCGGCGCAGTTGCGGTCGGCGCTTCGACGCTTGTTGAAGTCTGCGGCACCCCGACTGCCGGTCTTGTCTTATGCAGAACTTGGTGGCCATGTAGAACTCGAAACCGTAGGAGTGGTGAGCCTTGCTCAAGAGCCAGCAGCAGTTTGAGGGACCAGATCTCGAAGCACTCTTAGACCGAGTGCGTGCAGAGTTGGGTAGCGACGTGCAGATCGTCGCGGCAAACCGAGTTCGTCGCGGCGGAGTCGGCGGCTTCTTCTCCCGCGAGCACTTCGAAGTCATCGCCGAACCAGCAAAGCCTTCACCGAAAACAGCCATCGATCTCGGCAATCTCAAACCAAGTCGAGAGTCGGTCATCGATACGGCTGCCTACACGACAACGGCATCCAACGCCACCAGCGTGCTTGACCTAGCCGAAGCAGTCAACGGGACCGAACGATCACTACAACAACAAGCAATGCCCGCTGTTTCAACTGAATCCGAAAGGTTTGTGCAGATCCTCGAACGTATCGCCCGCGACGTCGAAACCAAAGAGACCATCGCACAGCCACTCGCGCAGATAACGATGCAGCCAACGCCGAGACCTCTAGAGACTCATCTGGCCGTCACCGAACAGATACAAAGCGTTGTGACAAGTTCTCCAGTAATTAGTCCTTTTGATCCACCAAGAGTTCGGCGCAAACCCGAAACCGATGTGCTCGAACGCCCCGAGACTTCACTCGCACGCCTTGGCTTGCCAGCGCGATTCATCCCTCGCGGCGAATCAGGTGTCAGCCTCAGGCCAGCTTTAATCGAGTCGCTCGCCGCATTGCCTGTACCGAGCGCGCTACCGGACAGCAAAGGCGTGGTGGTTGTCGTCGTCGGCATTGGCGCGCAGCCAGTGATTCTTGGTCGGCAACTCTGCGCAGAACGCGGCCTCGACCCAAACGCACTGGTACTTGCGACTGAGCAGGAATTAGGCCCAGGCGTACCTAGCTGGCTACAAATCACCGACGCACCAACCGCGGATGAACGTCGCAGGAGCTGGCGGCGTCGTGAGCAGGTAACACTCGTGGCGCTGTCTGTGTCGTCCGTCAGCACTGGCAGCGACTGGGCACGCACGATGCTCGACCACCTAGAGCCGACACACGTGTGGGGCATTGTCGACGCTGGCTGGAAAGTCGAGGATGCCTCATCTTGGGCAACTCGCCTCGGTGGCTTCGATGTCCTAGCTCTGGTGAATCTAGAAAACACTGTAAGTCCGGCTTCGGCATTGGTACTCGACATTCCTGTAGCGCGAATCGATGGGACACAGGCATCGCCTTTGCGTTGGGCAGAGGTGCTAACTGAACGGTTGGTGCGTCGATGAGCAACTCGCGCCGGCGCCTTAGGGTCGACCCGCAGCTCGTGTTCGGCGTGAGCCTGATTGCTTCTCTATTTATCTCGTGGCCCGGATTGCGGAACGCGATGAACGGGTCTGCTGACATCATGGCCGTTGGCGTAAACCTGTTAGTTGGCGTGGCCGTGATCTGGACTGGCCTATTCATGGTGGCATCGCTCATCGCGAATTACTCCGCCACAGCTAGCACCGTACGCAAGTCAGTCAGCGTTACGAATGGACCGCCTGTTGCAGAGCGTCGAGCAACTTCTAATGAGATCGAAGCTGACCAGTTTGAAGCGTCTGCAATTGCAGCCAATGCGGAGATCACAGCGGGCTGACGTTGAGACCGAGGCGATACGAACTCGACCGATCAGCCAACGAGGATCGAAAGCTTGCCTGAGCCGTACTCGTCGACTGTCACGTCGTAGTCACGACGAGCCATGGGCGCCTTCATGAGACTTTGTGTTCCGTCAGGCAGTTCGCACGGGAGCGTGTGCGCCTTGTCCCACTTGAGGTGCTCGCAATCGTCGGAGTTGAACAGTCGCGACAGGACGTTCAGGATCTCGGTGAGATTCTCGAGGTTGGACGGCTCTACGACCCACTTCTTGACACTCTCATCGACTTGCGCTGCAGGAACCATCGTGAGTGCGCCGCCGAGAGCGTTAGACAACCTCAAGTCGGTCAGGCAGATAGCTGCGATGTTGCCACTATCGGCAACAAAGTCAGATACCACTGCTGGCGTATCACGTTCGATCACTTGTGCATCGCCACGCACAATCGTCACTTCGCGACCCAGCAGGTCTGCGATTATCTGACGGATTGCTTCTGGTTTTGGGAACGGATAATTAGTTGGCATTCGCGATTCCTTTCGCTAGCCGTTACGAGAGACGCTTTCGAACTAGAAGACGCGTTCGAGTATCGCCTTAAAGTCATCGGCAGAAAATGGCTTGACAATAAGGAACAATGCGCCAGCGTCGAGAGCAACGTCTTTCATGTGTGGTTGGCTTTCGGAAGTCACGAAACCGAAACGCACCTCAGACCCTTCGGCGCGAAGGGCACGGAGCAAATCGATGCCGTTCATCTCGGGCATATTCCAGTCAGAAAAGATCAGGTCCGGTGCGTCTTGATGAATGAGGTCGAGTGCCTCTTGTCCGTTAGCTGCCTCGACAATTTCGGCGTCGGGCAAACCTGCCGAATCAATGTGGCGGCGCACAATCATCCGCATGGCCTTGCTGTCATCCACAATCATGATCTTCATTGTTGCTTAGGTTCCTTTCGTGCCCTTGGGCACCTGTGTGGATTATTGCCGCCCGATTAGTTGGACCCTCATGAGCCACTTGTCACAGAAGTATGTGAGTGACTGGATAACGCAGGCGCCAGGTACAACGACCCTGTAGTCACGACCTTCCGCGACCGTCGGCAGAGACAGCGCTGCGCTGCCGCTGACCATCCCTTTGACATTGCCGCCAATCATGTTGGCCATCTCGCCGAGTGCGTCCCAGACCTCTTCATCTGAAATCTCTGCTACGTCCATGCCGAACATCGTCGCGGCAACTTCGCGGCCGAGCCCTTCTGGGACCTCAACCGTTACAGCTGCGTCGATCGGCCCGGTTATCTGCACGCAACTAAGCAGATAGCGTGACTCGGACGCGTGGTCATACGGCGAGTCGGTCGCAACTAATTCGAAACCGAGCATCGATGTCCAGACGCTCTCGGCAACTTCGCCGAGGTCTAGTTCTGTCAATACCTGCATACCCACTCCCTTGTGACCGCCAGAAGAACTCTGACGACGCTCCTGATAGTGAATCGGCTCCTTCTAGCTCGTCTTGAGATACTTAGAACTAAGGCGGTAGCCGAAATTTCGTGTTACGACAATTGATAGCAACCTGCTTTATCTAGCTGGATGCGCCGAAAACCGTCGTGAATGTTCACGGTGGTTTCGGCGGCACCAAGAAACAGATAGCCATCTGGCTTTAGTTGACGAGCGACCCTGTCGAACACGGCTCGTTTCGTTTCGATATCGAAATAGATGAGTACATTGCGAATGAAAATGATGTCCATCTTTGGCATGACCGGCCATGGTGTGACGAGATTGTGCTGGCTGAACTCAATGCCATGCTTTAGTTCTGGCTTGACAGCCCAACCCATGCCAGCCCTATCGAAATACTTGACGAGTAGCGCGGCTGGCATTCCTCTGTTCGCTTCGATTTGTGCGTAGCGGCCAACCCTCGCTTTGGCGAGCATCTCGTTCGAGAGATCCGTAGCTTGGATTCTCACATTCCAATTTCCGAGACATGCGAAGTGTTCTCGCAACGTCATCGCGATTGTGTATGGCTCTTGACCAGAGGAACATGCGGCAGACCAGATATCGAGTCTGCGTTCACTTGCTCGCCTAGTGAGCAGGTCCGGAATCACCGTCGTGCGGAGTGCTTCAAACGGATGCAGGTCACGAAAGAAAGATGTCTCGTTGGTTGTCATCGCATCGATGACCTCGCGTTGCATCTCAGGATCATTGCGCTTGAGTTTGTCTACAACTGCTGAGATGCTTTCAAGTCCTTTGAGTCGCGCCAACGGCGCTAGTCGTGATTCAACGAGGTATTCCTTACCTGGCTCGAGCACAATCGCAGACTTCGATCGCACGAAGTGTCGGATGTAATCGAAGTCGGTATTCGATAACGCCATGACGAGTTACCTTCCTACCTTCACGCCAGAATGTGCGATCACATGGTTTCGACCGTGTGAGCATCTGCGAACCAGTTCTGTAGCTATTCCGTCGAGGCCAAGATTGCAATCGGCAAGGCCAGCTCTTGTCACAAAACCCGGCATCCCCCACACAACGCTTGTCGCCTCATCTTGCGCGAAGCACTGCCCACCAGCTGCCGTAACGGTCTCTACGCCAGCGAGGCCGTCCTTGCCCATGCCTGTGAGCACTACCGCAAGGGTTCCGGAGCCATAAATCTGTGCAGCCGATCTAAATAGTGGGTCTACAGATGGCCGACACGAGTTCTCCGGTGGTTCGGAATCAAGGGCAACTTCGACGCGCCCATCACGGCGGACGAGTGTCATGTGGAAGTCGCCCGGAGCAATTAGAACGGTGCCAGATTGCGCGACGATCCCGGGTTGGGCTTCTGCAACAGTCACGAGGGAGAGGCCGTCGAGACGCTCGGCAAGAAGACGCGTGAACAGCTTTGGCATGTGCTGCACAACGAACAGCGGTACCGCTAGATCGGCGGGCAGCTTCGGGATAATCGCCTGCAGTGCGTTTGGCCCGCCAGTCGAGACACCGATCACGACGGCATCTACCCGCGCAGACAGTGTCGGTGGTTGACGGCGAACCAACGGTGCAGGCGCTACTCGTGGACCGGCGATTGGCCTCTGCGGAACGCTAGTGACAACGTCTGGCCCTCTGCCGCCTAGCGCCTTGATTTTTGGTATCAGGTCGGCCCTGATGCGTTCCATCGTTGCGGCGATGCTGCCCATGTTGGCTGGTTTGGCCACATAATCGCTCGCACCGAGCGCTAATGCTTCAAGAGTCGCTTTGCCACCACTAGTCGTAAGGGTCGAAAACATGATGACGGGAAGCTTCGGATACAGCTTGCGTAGGTGAGGCAAGGTTTCGAGGCCGTTGAGTTCCGGCATCTCTATGTCCATCACGACAACGTCCGGGACATCTATCGCAAGACGCTGCAGCGCGAGCCGCCCGTTACTCGATGTTGCTACGACTTCAATTTCGGGATCGGTCGCAAGGGCATCGGTCAACATCCGGCGGATAACCACCGAGTCGTCAACTAGCAGCACACGCACCACGTTCATCGAGTCATCCTCATGATCTACAGCCACGACGCCGCCCGCGTCTAGTTCATTGTTGGGGTTTAAGAAGTTCGGGCAGCTTTGATGATCTCTAGCTTCTCGAGCAAAACATCTTTCGTGAACGGTTTCATCACGTATTCGTCAGCACCTCTGCTGAGCGCCTCTTCAATTCTGTCGATCGACGTTTCGGTAGTGATCATTACAAGGATTAGTTCGCTCCACTCAGGATGTTCACGCACAGCCGAAACAAGTTCGATGCCCGACATCTCTGGCATGTTCCAGTCGACAAGAAGTAGTTCAGGGACATACCCAGCGTTCAACATGTCAAGACCTTCGCGACCGTTCGCAGCCTCGCCGATCTCTGTGTAGCCACAATCTGCAAGTAGGCGGCGCAGAATCGTGCGCATCGCCCTTGAGTCGTCAACAATCATCGCTCGCATGAAGCTCTTGCTCCTCTCCGGCCCGCGTTTGCTCCTGTTTCATCGGCCGAACTCGTTGCAACTTGTGCGGAAAGTTCGAGAGTTCGCTGCACCAGGGCGAATTCGAGAACGACCGTCGCGCCAAAACCGATGCTCGTACCGACATGCGAGCCCACTTAGCGCGAGAATGGCGACTTGGGTCGCTAGCGCAACTGGCAGCGCGTCGGACTTTTAATCCGCAGGTTCCG
>SXGU01287423.1_pt1 | contig 80940 bp, 75 predicted proteins | sample 3174531 | NCBI WGS metagenome assembly SXGU01 (sample SAMN11356863, study PRJNA531348) | freshwater metagenome | isolation source: freshwater sample F1-140 | place: China: Fuxian Lake, Yuxi | collected 2017-12-25
AGCCAACATCCTGGCTGTCATAGCAATCTGACTACCTTTCGAACTTAGATCCGTTTTGGGGCCTTAGCCGGTGGTCCGGGTTGTTTCCCTTTTGACCACGAAGATTATCCCTCGTAGTCTTACTCCCGCGACGAAGCACTTGGTATTCGGAGTTTGATTAGGCCGGATAGGCGGGTAGCCCTCCAAACCCATTCAGTAGCTCTACCCCCAAGTGTTGACTCGCGAGGCTAGTCCCTAAACTATTTCGGGGAGAACGAGATATCTCCGGTTATGATTAGACTTTAACTCCTCCCCACAGGTCATGCCAGAACTTTTCAACGTTCACGACTTCGGTCCTCCAGGAGGTTTTACCCCCCCTTCAACCTGCCCATGGGTAGATCAACCGGTTTCGCGCCTACCCCCTGCGACTACACGCCCTTTTAAGACTCGGTTTCCCTTCGGCTGCGCCAGGATTTGGCTTAGCCTTGCCGCAAAGAGTAACTCGCCAGCTCATTATGCAAAAGGCACGCTGCAACCCCGTAGGGCCGCAACCGCTGTGTAAGCACATGATTTCAGGTACTTTTCACCCCCCTTATCGGGGTGCTTTTCACCGTTCAGTCGCCTTACTGGTTCACTATCGGTCGTCGAGTAGTACTCAGCCTTGGAGGGTGGTCCCCCCGTCTTCAAGCCAGATTCCACGAGTCTGACTCTACTTGATAGGCATACCCAGATTTGAACTACAGGACCGTCACCTTCTTTGGTTGACCTTTCCAGGTCATTCGTTCAACTACTGGTTTGTCCGCTTTCGCTCGGCGCTACTAACGGAGTCGCTGTTGCTTTCCTTTCCTCTTGCTACGAAGATGTTTCAGTTCGCAAGGTTCGCGTCATACGGCCTATACATTCAGCCGCAGATAACCCGTTCGGGTTGGGTTGCCCCATTCGGAAATCTTAGGATCAAGGCTTGGTTACCAGCTCCCCTAAGCTTATCGCAGGTTCCTACGTCCTTCATCGCCTCTCGACGCCAAGGCATCCATCATGTGCCCTTAATGACTTGATCGCGTCTACCGAACCCCGGAGGGTGCAGTAAATGATCAACGAGACTGGGCTGCGTTCGCATGTTTTGTTCATGCGTCTGCCCTCTGGCACTGCCACGCATTCCAATCTCTAACGCGCCCTGGATCATCAGCCAATCCAACACGCGCTACGCTTTCTAGCTGCTCGTTTCTCGGTTCTCTTTACACGACACCATCTCCGCCCAATCCTTGGCATCCGACTTTCGTCATCGCCTTGGAAAGCGCTTCTTGGTGCCGCAATTTATCACGACATCATTGCATTGACTTGTCAAAGAAACGCCTCGAAAAAAGGCGTTTTCCCGCTTCGCACCTCGATTCGAGGGGCTTACGCGGGACGGAGAGTTTAGCGAGTTCCCCACGCCTGTCAACCCGTTCGGGTACTCAGCGCATGATTTTTTCTCGCCATCCATGAGAAGCTGCTTTTTAGGCTGATAACCGCGTCAAAAAGGCGATTCCAAGCTCCAAATCATGGGTTATCCACAAAGAAGCCGAGGTCGGACCTCGGCTTCGGGAGTTCGAACTTGAAACGCGGACGGTTGGACTTAGTCCCCGCCGCGAGGGCCGTACTTCGGAGCATCGCCACCGGCGCCAGCTCCTGCACTTCCCGCGGGCGGATCGCCTGGATTCGCCGCGCCGGCGGTCGCGTCCTTGGGATCTGGTTTCTTCCGGCTCAAACTCTCCGCGAGTTCTGCATCGTCAAAGTATTCGTTGCGCCGCGCGTCTTTTGCGTCGGTGCTCGGCACTCGAATTTCGTAAGGATCGCCCGGGCGATCAAACTCTTTGACGAGCACGATGGCCGCACCCCGACGATCGCTCGAACCTCGATCCACAGTGGGATCTGGGACGATGTCGACAATGTAATACCCGGTGCGGAAGTCCGCTGGATCTCCGCTCGAACTTATTACATCGCCGGGTTGCAGCGTGACTCGCTCGCGCCGACGTGCACCATCGCGGAAGCGGTAGATTTCGGCGGAAGCCTGCCCAACGCCCAATCTGCCTTCCGCAGGAGCGGCATCCACGAAGAAGAACGCGACTGGTGGAATGACGCGAATCGGCTCGCCCCAACCGCTGTCGAGCGTCGCGAGCGTGAAGGGGTCAGCCTTCGGCTTTTGCGTCTCCACGAGTTGCGCCTTACGCGCAAAGAAGGGGTTGTAGAAGCTCGTCGTGCACGCGTATCGATAGGTCTTCCCAGGGACGACAGAGATGTCGTGCGTCCACACGAGGACAGATCCGTCCGCTCCAAGATCAGGGAACTTCGACTTCGGCGCGGTCAGCGTGGCCTGCGCGTCGAGTGCGGCGAGAGACGCGGTGTAGGTGTCGACCTGCCCCTGCTCTTTCTTCATTCGCTTGGTGAGTGCGATTCGCTTCGCCTTTGCGGCTTCATCCTTCGGGTCCTTGCCGTCGCCAGATCCGCTGCGTTTGCCGCCAGCCATTCCGCCGCCGCCAAGTCCACCACCGCCGCCTCCCATTCCACCGCCACCACCAAGACCGCCTCCAGGACGACCACCGCCAGCAGCGTTGTCTCCTCCCGGCTTCTTGGGTGCTTCTTCGAGTGGTCCGCCTGCTTCAGTGAGTTGCTGCGTGGTTTGCGCGAGATTCTCCTGCGCCGCAGCCAACTTCTTCTTCACGGCGCGAACCTCTGGCTTATCGCCGTCCGCAGCCGTGTCACCATCCGCGAGCATGAGACCGTTCGAGAACGCACTGGTTTTCGTCGGAAGGAAAGCGGGCTGAATCACATCGCGCTGATTCGCGGGATCTGAGAGTTGCGTGAAGACCGACTGCCGAAGTCCAGCATCCGCGCCCTTCTCGATCTCGGCGCGATAGTTGAAGGCAATCGTCGGAAGGTGCCCAACGAGGACCTCGTCGCCCCAAGTTCCATCGGCTCGTTCTGTTTGCCGTCGGAACTGCACATCAACGATGTAGAACGCGCTGTTGTACCAAATGCTTGGAATCTGCTTGCGCGCAGGCGAAAGACCGAGGTCATCCGCAGCCATCTCTTTTCGCACCGCGGCAAGATCGAGAACCGCAGACGGAACAGTCCACAGCACATCGTATGGCGCGTTCTGACTTGCGAGCAGCGACTTCAATTCTGGATGGGCAACGACCACCGACTCCTCAAGCGTGTCCGCAAGTTGAATCGTTTGCTTCAAAGCGAGTGCGGGCAACGAAGGTTCGTGATACCAGGACTCCGCGGAACCACCACCAGAACTGAGCAGCGATCCCATTGCCGGTTCGAGACGCGCAAGCCGGGGTGACGGCGCGATCGGACGATCCAAGCGAGCAACAAACGCATCCGCCGCCGGAGAAATCGAATCGATTGGAAGCGCGATGGACGGCTTCGTGAGCTGCAGTTGCCCGTTGATGAGTGCGGACTTCGCACGCAGCTCTGCGTCAATGTCGCCAGGATCCACGGTTGAATTCCCAAGCTGCACCGCATTGGGAGAAACCGCGAATTGCCAACCAGCGACGCCGACAAGCGCCAACAAACTCACACCGAGAACGATTTTCTCTACGTGCTGCTCAATGGGCTTCATGCCTTTAGTCTTCATGTCGTGCTCCTGCGGTCAATCCTGAAGTCAGTCGCCACTGCATGCGTGGCATTAGGTTCCAGAGGTTCCATCGGCGCTCTCAGCTGTCGCTGCAGTAACCGAAGTAATCCCCAAGCTTGTTCGCACAGATTCTGGCATATAGAACGCGGTCCACTCTCTGAACCAGACTGTTTCGAGTTCGAGCGTGACGGTCGAAACTGGTTCAAGCCCGTACGCGAATCCTTGCGCTGCAGCCGCGAACGCATCCGCGGGCGCAAGCGAGAGATCGAGGACGGTCATGAAGTTCTCTTTGGAAATGGCATCCAAGACCGCTGGAATCGCCGCTGTTTCCGCGACGAAGACCACGGTCACCCGACGCACATCGTAGATCCCATTTGACGCGCGACCGGTGAAAGACTTCCCATAGTCGCGGGCTGCCTCCGTGCTCGTGTCGACCTGCGGGGCTCCGAGTGCTGGGCGCTCGGCTGGTTTCGCTTCTGCTGGAGCTGACGCGGCAGCGTCACCTCCGCCGTCGCCTCCGCCAAACGCCGCCGCGTTGCCGGTGCTCGCGTTTTCAGATCCATCTCCCTCGCTACTCGTCGATCCGCCGCGACTCATGGGTTGAATCGTGAGAGAAAGCACTTGTTTCACCGGCGCGCGGAGCTCAGGTACGAGTTCCTTTGCGCCATCCTGATTCGCGTCGTAGAACGCGTGCAGCAAGTCTTCTGTAATCCAAAATCGCCACTGCCAGTCGAAAAGCGTTTGCTCATACGAGCCGAGTTGCGAAGCGTCTGGATTCAATCCCTTTGCGGCAGCTTCTGTCGGAATGGAGAGATCCGCTGGGTCACAAAAGAAGGACACGCCGAGCGCAGCGGACTCGAGCAAACCGATTCTGTCGCTTCCAAGTTTCTGATCGAGTTTGGTTTTCTCTTCTGGCGTGAGGCTCGCGGCATCGGGCTTGCGGAGATCTTGATTGATGAAGTTCAATCTCGACGCCTCAAGACGAGCCATGACTTCGGCTGGGGAAGGTGCGGCGCCGGTATGTACTTCGGCAAGGAGGCGCGCGTACTCGGCTGCGAAAAACGCTTGCGCGTCGTACCGGAGCAGCGAGGCCTTCGCGGCGTTCACTTGAGGGAGAAACTTCGCGACAGGCGACTTTGCATCGTACGGGGCTCGACCATTGAGATTCCGTGTCAGTGCAGCGCGTTGAATCTTCCCGGCGTCCTCGGACAACACGCCAATCGCGCGGCTGTATTGCTCGACGACCGCGGCGTTGATGACGCCCTTCCCGCTAAATGGTTCGGTTGCTCCTGGGAGCGAGAGCGTGATGTTCCCGTTCTCCGCACTCGCGAGTTCGCCGTAGCGGCGCGCCTGCTCTTCAGCCTTTCCGCGGACGGTCTCGTTAAAGCCCGCGCTTCCAAACCATCCGCCCGCGAGCGCGGCGACGATTGTTGCGCAGAAAACGACGACGAGCACATGCTCCTTCACCCAGGCAATGCCTTGCTTCATTGTGCTCCCTCCTCAGACGGAGTCGAACTTCCAGACACCTGCACATCACCATTAATTTCAACGACGAACACAACGCGCGCGCGGTAGATCTCCGAGCCGGCGGGGAACATCGCGGGCTTCTTCGGAAGCGGCGCGAGCTCGTCGAGTGACTTCGCTGCTTCCGCACCTTCGCCGCTCCCTCGGTCGATCTTGTTTCCACCGGCGGTCGTCGCGCCATCTTCGCCGCGTGGACCGTAGTCCGGACGCTCGCCTTCAGGGATCGACGTCCCACCGGCTCCCGCGCCACTGAGTCGACCCTTTGGTGCGGCGATCTGATTTCCAGCGGGGCTTCGTTTGCCCTTCACGCCACCGAAACTACTGCCTGCTCCGGCATCGTTATTGTTGATGAGCTCGCCTTCAGAGTCACGCATCTGCGTGTTTTCAAATCGAGGGCCAGCGGGCGCGCCTGGGATGCCAACGCCTTCAGCGCTCGCGCCTTCGTTTGGTGTCGCACCCACGACGATCTTCTCGTTCTTGCCGCTGTCGTACCGCACTTCCGTGATCTTGTAGGGAACTCCAGGAATGGTCGCGCGCTGCGCGTCCTTGAGGTACGCGACAATGGTGCTGTCGATGAATGAATTCGGTTCCTTGTTCGCGAACTCGATCGACATCGTCACTTCAACCGTTCGCTTCGAGCCCTTGACGCCGTACTTTCCAGTTAGGCCGAGCAACTCAACCTGTTCGCGCTCTGCACTCGGTTTCTCACCGAGCTCCTTGCTCCACGCAGCCGCTTGGTAACCATCATCCGTCGCGTCATCGATTGCGCCGGCGACATCGTGAAGAATGAATGGCCAAACTTCGCGGTCTTCGAGGAGCCGCTGCGAATTGATCGCACGGAAGCCGATGCTGGAGTCGCCTTCCTTCGCGCGAAGAGCGTCTTGCTGATTCTTCGCAGCGCGAATCACACCGTCAGCGGCGCTTACCGCATCTTGATTCGCAGCGACGGCGGCTTGATCGGAAAGTCCGCGTGCGAACATGAGTGCGCCAGCCGCTACACCGAGTGCAGCAGCAGCGGCGAACCAGCGGTTCTTCTCCTGCCACAGTTGTCGACGCAACACGGCGGTCGGGGCGAGGTTCACATCAATCGGCGCAAGACCAATTCCTTGCAGCGCGAGTCCATACGCCGTTGCAAGATTCATCGTCGCCGCAGAAAGATCTGCGCCTCGTTCACCCTCGATCCGAATGCGACGGAACTCGTCGTAGCGAAGCACTTCAAGGTTGAGCTGCTGCCCGAGGAACTTGCGAAGCCCAGGGATCTTGAAGGTCGAGCCAAGTCCGAGGACCGTCTTGAGCTGCGTGCCGCGATTGAGCTGCTGGTAGTACACGAGTGACTTCTGCACATCGCCAAGCAGATCGCCGAACACCGTGCGCATCGCCTGCATCATCTGCTTCGCGTACTTACTCGTCGCTCCGTCGCGCTTGAGTTCTTCCGCCTTCGAGTAGGAGACGCTGAACGCTTCCGCGATGGCCTCCGTGAAGTGCGTGCCGCCGAGCGGGAAAGTTCGAATCCAGCAGCGATTCCCGTGCGCAACGATGAGATCGGTTGCAAGCGTTCCGATGTCGAGGATCACGACTGGCTCGCTCGTGTCCGTCAGTCCGAGGTCGTATGCAAGCCCGTTGTACGCGCCGACTGGGCCGAGCGTCACCTGCTGTGCGCCGATGCCGACATCGGCGTACAGCGAGAGCCGCTGATCGAGTCGATCCTTCTGAATCGCGAAGATGCCGACTTCAATTTCGGGCGAGTCCGCAGACTCAAATGTCTGGTAGTCCCACTCAACATCTTCCATCTGGAATGGGATCTGCTGTTGTGCTTCGAAGCGGACGATGTTTGCGACTTGCTTTGGTTCCACTGGAGGAAGCTTGCTAAAGCGCGCAAACGCTTGATTTCCAGGGATTGACAGCACGACCATCTGCTTCTCGAGCACGCGATCGCTCATGAACTGTCCGAGGCTGAGGCGGATCATTTCGTCGACATCGAGGTCGGGGGTGGTGAGCACCTTTCGATGTGGAATCACCGCGAAGTCTGCGATGCGTGCCTCATCACCCACTCGCTCAAGCCGGATGGCCTTTAGGGCGAATGAACCGATTTCGATGCCCCATGCGGAGCGTGCTGCTGCCATGACAACCTCCTAGAACAAAGTCCGCCGGAGGGTCCGACGGGTGGCGAATGATAACGGACGATTCAACGCTGCTTGATGACTCGACTGGGCGCTCGCACCAGCCGATCGCGTGCAAAAAGTTATTGGGCGTTCGCTGTGGCTGATAATAATGCTCTTGCTACCGCAAAATGATCGGCGCCATGCTCTGACTCCGAACCCCTCTCGTAACCGCCGACGCACCGAACCTCCGTGAAGGTGGGTTCGGGGGGATCGATGCGAATCGGATCGGATGAGGCGCATGAGTTCAGCTCGCATACCTTCGCGGTTCACGCGACGGAGTTGCCTCCAATCATGCTGATCTCGCGATTCCGTCTCACCAACATTTGAAACGCGCGCGATTCCTTGCAGAGAGCGTGTACCCTGCCCGACCCAGGTTTCCTCTCCATGTCACTTCCCGAAGACCAAGCCCCGATTTCACCATCCGCACCTTCGACAGGCTCATCGCGCCCATCGGCCTACGACGCTGAATTGGAGGCGGAGATTCAAGCGGCTCTTGGCGGGTTCTCCGTCGAAGACCTCGAAGCGTCCCACAGCCAGAAGGCTCCGCAACGCGCCACCCAATCCGGCGGCAGGCAGCGCAAGGTTGGCCGCATCGTGCAAGTTCGCGGCGGCGATGTGTTTGTCGAGTTCGGCCCGAAATCGCAGGGCGTCTGCCCAGCGACGCAGTTCACCTCGCAAGCGCGAGAGATCCCCGCAATCGGCAGCGAGTTTGAATTCATCGTCGAGCGCTTCGATCCATTTGAAGGCATGCATGTGCTTTCCATCGAAGGCGCAGTGCTGAAGGCTGACTGGGGGACGCTTGAAGTCGGTCAAGTTGTGGACGCTCGTTGCACGGGCATGAACCGCGGCGGACTTGAGATGGAGATCGCGCACCACAAGGGCTTCATGCCAGCAGGCCAGGTGGATGTGCGACACATCCCCGACATTTCCATCTTCATTGGCGAGAAGTTTGCGGTGAAGGTCGTTGAACTCAACAAAGACAAGGATCGCTTGGTCGTGAGCCGCAAGGCAGTGCTCGCCTCCGAGCGCGCTGAGCAACGCGAGCAACTTCTCGCAGTCCTTGAGGTCGGCCAGACTCGAAACGCGACCATCGTCAAGATCGAGTCCTTCGGCGCATTCGCCGACATCGGCGGCATCGACGGACTCATTCATGTGTCCGACCTCTCCCACGACCGCGTGAAGAATCCCGCTGATGTTGTGAAGGTTGGCATGGAGGTTGTCGTCAAGATTCTCAGGATTGATCTGTCCGGCGATCGACCGAAGCTCTCGTTGGGTTTGAAGCAACTCGCCGCCGAACCTGTGCACCCCGTCTCACTCATGGAAGTGGGCGGAACCGTCACCGGTCGCGTGACGAAACTCATGGAGTTCGGCGCGTTTGTCGAGCTCGCGCCGGGCATCGAGGGTCTCGTGCACATTTCAGAGATCAGCCACGATCGCATTCCGACTCCCGACGCAGTCTTGCGCCGCGACGAGGTGGTGACCTGCAAGATTCTGTCGATTGATCACGAACGCCGCCGCATCAGTCTTTCCATCAAAGCATTGACCGACGCGCCTGTTCGGACAGCACCCCCACCACGCGAAGCGTCTGCGGGTGGAAGCGGCGGCGGTGGCGCACGCGGCGGCGATCGTCGTCGTGATGGACGAACCGCTGCGCCAGAAGTCGCTCGCGAAGAAGATCCAGAGTTGCGGAAGCTCCGCGCTCGCTTCGGCGGATTCGGCGAACTCAAGGGCGGACTTTCGTAACAAGCTGATCGCACGAGATCACACGCAAAAACACACGAACCGCGAGTCTGGGCTCGCGGTTCGTGTTTTGTGGCCGTGCTGCAGAAGAGTCAGTTGCTTGGAGTTGAAGCGTGCTGCGTGACCGCAGGATCTGCATCCTCACCAACGCGGCCTGAGGGAACCAACGCCACCGTGGTCCCTTCTCTGATGTGGGGACTTAACCGCCAGTCTTGAACTGCGCCAAGAGTCCCTTCAACTGTGTGACTTGCGACGCGGTTTCTTCGCTCGCCGCACTCAGCTCTTCGCTGTTTCCAGCGTTCTGCTGCGTGACCTTGTCAAGTTCAGACACGCCCGAGTTGACTTGCGAGATGCCCTGTGCCTGTTCCTTGCTCGCACCTGCGATCTGCGTGAGCAAGTCATTGACCTCCTTCGTACCCATGACGATCGTTCGAAGCGAACCATCGACCTCGTTGCAAAGCGTCACTGCTCGATTGGCGCGAACCGTCGACTCATCAATCATGGCGGCGGTCTCACGCGCAGCCTGCGCGCTGCGTTGCGCGAGTGTGCGCACTTCCTCCGCCACGACTGCGAATCCCTTTCCAGCTTCACCAGCACGCGCGGCTTCCACCGCAGCGTTGAGCGCCAGCAAGTTGGTTTGGAATGCGATCTCGTCGATGACCTTGAGCACCTTGCCGATCGAGTCACTCGACTGCTTGATCGCGCCCATCGCTTCGGTCATGCGTGCCATACCTTCCTGACAGGAATTGGCCTTCTCGCGAGCGGCATCACTTCGCGTCACTGCCGAGGTGCAGTTCTCCGCGTTGCGCTCGGTCATCGAGGACATCTCCTCGAGGCTTGCCGAAATCTGCTGCAAACTCGCGGCCTGCTGGCTCGCGCCGCTCGCCACCGATTGACTCGTCGAAGCGACCTGCGTGCTTCCTGCGTCAATCTCCGCAGCGCCGCGTCGAATATCAGAGAGGATGCGATCGAGTTTCTCGATGAAACGGTTGAACCAGGTTGAGAGCACGCCGAGTTCGTCCTTCGAGTCCGCCTTCAAGCGTTGCGTGAGATCGCCATCGCCCTCGGCGATGTCCTTTAGGCGCGCAATCATCTCGCGCATCGGTCGACCGAACGCGATGGTCAAGATCCAGCTGAATCCGACGATGCCAACGATCAGCACCGGTACGCTCCACATGGCGCCGTAACTGACGAAACCAGCGACTTGTTCGTCCATGGGGGCGAGTGGCATCGCAACTTCATACGCACCGTGCGTCCCGCCAACTTTCCAATCTTCCATCGGGAAGCCGAGCGCATCCTTGCCATCGCCATCTGGATCGTATTTTCCTCCAGGTGCGCCGTGACAAAGCATGCAACTCTCGTCGAGCTTGATGGCTCGAAGGTAGTGGAGCGTGTTGGTTGCGTGATCGACTCGACCCAGACTCGTAGCCTGACCGGAGGCGACCTGCGTCTCAAGCTCCTTCAAGAGATTGGCGCGGAAAGTGCCGGAATCTGGCTCGTTTTTCTTGTTTCGCGCATCAAACGCGATGACCTTGAAGTCGATGTTCTCGCTCTTGGCGGCCTTTTCTGCCGTCACCCAGCCAGTCACAACCGGGATGGTCTGGAAGAAGCGGCTCTTCGAGTAGTCCCCGCCCTTGGCTACATCCTCCTTCAGTTCGGTCATCAATTCATCCACCGCGATCGACTTCTTCAGGAAGAGTTCACTGGCGTGATTCTTCGCTTCGTCAGCGACTGCGGTGAATGCGGCAGCCTTCTCCATCATTGCGGCTTCAGCGCTTTCGCGGAATCGTTTGACGAAGACGGTGTAACTAACGCCAGCGACCGCAAGGGTGACGAGCGTTGCTAAGAGAATGATGCGAGTACTGAGCGAGATATTTTTGAGCCACGAGAACATGTTCGAAACCTCCAAGATGGCGCGATCAACGCCGCGACGAGCAGCAACGACCCACGGTCACTCGCGAACATCGACGGCGACGCAAATTCTCTTCAAGATCTTGTCTAATCTCCTCGCACAACGGGGAACATTCCCGACTCGCCACCCCGATCTCACATCCTTCACATCATCGCGTGGATGTTAGGTCAGGAGCAGGCTCTTGAGACCGTCGATGTCGACGCACGCAATCTTGCTGCCTGAGACCGCATCACGGCCGAAAGGGATGTGAAACTGCGTGGGAATCCGGAGCAAAGAGAGAGGCGTCCCAGAAATCCGAGAGTCGAATCGGTCGACTCGACCCTTCGATATCTGTTGCGATGTGCACTTCGGTTCATCACAGCCAGAATCGACAAGCGCTTGCGCGACTTGCGATGCATTCGCGTCGGTCTCGATGCGGAGATGCAGCATCGGATCGAGATCGAGTTGACCTCGTGCCGCGCGACCGAGCAGCAGTGGGTTGGAACCGCCAAAGCGAGTGGCGAGTGACTCAAGCAATCCGAGCGCGGCTGAGAGTTGCGCATGAATCCGCTGCTTGCGCCCCTCTACACCGATCTCCTCTTCCTCTTGCGCCTGCGCGTGCTTGCGGCACTCCGACTGGCTCGGTCGCGGAACTCCCTGCAATCCCATGCGAGCCGCGACCACTTCGACCGCGGCATCGAGCGAAGTCGCGCCGCCCTTCCTGTAGAGTCGAACTGCCGCCGCGAGTAGTTCATCGGCGGATGATGATTCGTGTGGAACGCTTGGGTCGAACATTGCGTCAGTGTAGAACAACGAGCGACGCGAGACCGGAGTAAAGTTCGCATCGCCCATGCAGCCTCTCACTCCAGACGAATGCCGCGCACTTGGTTCACTCATCGAAAAGGCGCTGACGACGCCTGCGCAGTATCCGCTTTCGCTGAACGCACTGCAGCTCAGCATCAACCAAAAGTCCAACCGCGATCCGGTGGTAGAGCTCGATGAAGCGTCGGTCCTGCGCGCAGTGGATGGTCTTGCAAGCAAGTCTCTCGCTCGCGCGGTGAATCTCAGCGGCGCGCGGGTTGAGAAGTTTCGACACATCGCAAACGAAACACTGGGACTGCGGGCGCCAGAACTCTCGCTCTTGAGCGAGTTACTTCTACGCGGACCACAAACTGCGGGCGAGCTCCGCTCTCGAGCGTCGCGCATGCATCAATTCGAATCGATTGCCTTGATCGAGAACACGCTCAAAACATTGAGCGAGCCGTCAGGAGCGGACGCGGGTACGGCACGAGGAGCACTCGTCCAAGAGATTCCGGCGAGTCCCGGCGAGCGCGCGACACGATGGATGCAACTCCTGCAACCAAGACTCCATCCGCTTCAAACTAGCACAACGCGCGTTGAGCAAAGCGAAGCGCAGACACCGCGCGTGGATCTCGGCGCGCTCGAGGCACTCACGCTGCGCGTCTCACAACTCGAACAAGCGGTCGAGGCGCTCAAGCGTGCACGCCCCTCACTCTGAGAGCGCCATCGACGACACATCTTCTCCCTCAACTCTGAAGCGCATGAGGAAGTACGCGCGCGTGGCCAGCTCGCTCAGCAACGAGAGGACATAGGCGCCAAACAGGGCGTGAAAGAGCGTGAACCACGCACTCACGATGAGGCCGGCGTAACGCTGGGTCGAAAAGAGTGTGTCGACGCCGCCGTCGAGGCCCATCGACGCTGGAAGCGTTGTTGGCTTCGAAAAGAGTGATCCGCTTCCAAGAAGGAGCGACTCCGACCACTCGAGTCCTACACCAACGAGCACGCTGCCAATCGAAATCGCCGCGATGGTGATGAGCAGCACGAGAAACCAATCCATAGGACGGGCGATGACGAGCGAGGCGGCGCGTGTGACGGCGTCCGCGAGATCCGCATCCTCAACCGCGACTGCTGGAGGCATGAGCAGAAGCGCGAGCGATGCGACAACTGCGACGACACAGGCGAGCAGCGAGAAAAGCAGCGCCGCGGGAAAGAGAACGGCGGAGAGCATGTCGACACCAGGCACCCACAAGAGTGCAGAGAGCACTGCGGGGATGACGAGCAGCACCGCGACCAATGCCACTGGTGCGAGCGGAAGCATGAGGCATCGCATCGACCGATCGCGTGCGAACCACGCACCCTCTCGCGCGGACAGTTTGATCCCTCGCGCGAGTTCACTCGCGCTCATCCGACTCAATGCGGCCATCGCGAAACACGCGCAGGCAAGCACCGCAAGGAGCACGAGGCTCGCCGCGACCGGATCTGCGCGCCACAACGCCGCTGGAGTCCCCGCCACGGCCTGCGAGATTGCAACGAGGAAGCCGTCAAAGTCGAGAGCGAACAACTCCATGATGACCTGTGACGCGGCACGCTTCTCATCCTGCGCGAACGACTCGAAGAGGCGACGCGGTCGAACCTCTTCGATCGTGGCGAGCGCGCGAGCCAACGCCTTGTTTGCGCCTGTTGTAGCCCTCGCGCGAGCAGCGTCATCGAGGGTCGCGTCCGCCGCGATCTCGTCGAGTCGCGTTGCGACTCCATCACGCGCAATCTCTCGCAACGCCTCAATCGAAAGGTTCCAAGTCAACACTCCGTCACCAGCCTGCTGCTGATCGGCAGCGAGGAGTTGCAACATGCCATCAAAGGCAACCGGATCCGCGACCGCTTCCCGCACCGCGGCCTGCGCGCGCATCGCGGCAATGCGAGCGTCACTGGGTGTCCGCTCAGGGGCGTGAAGCCCCCGAGTGGTGAAATCTCGCTGCGTGAATCCATCGCCGATGGTGAAAATCCCCATGACGATGAACACGAACATGAGCGCGATGGGGAATCTCGATGGGTTGAGCGCTGCCGGCACCGCGTCAAAGAGCGAAAAAAGCCGTGTTGCCGATGCACATCGGGGAGATGAAGTCGAGCGTGTTGGGCATCCCATCGTGGGGAGCATCCTAACTCGTTCGCGTCCCTTCTTTCGCACCTCGATTGCGGCACAAGCAGCGGCCCACTTCGCAGGATAGAGTCACGCGCATGACTCCTTCGCTCTCACCGCTCGACACTTGCGCGTCCACCGCCACCTTGCAATCTCGAGTCATCGCGCATTGCGAGGCCGACGAAGGCAAAGCCGTCGAGCGACTCTGCGCGATTCTCAGAATCCCAAGCATCAGTACGGACCCCGCATACGAGCGCGATGTGCGTCGGGCAGCGGATTGGCTCGCGGCGGATCTCACCACGCTTGGATTCACTGCCGAAGTGTGCAAGACGATTGGACACCCAATCGTCGTCGCGCACCACCCCGGAGTCGGTGCGGCCGCGAAGCATGCGCCGCGAGTGCTCTTCTATGGACACTACGATGTGCAACCCGCAGACCCATTGGACTTGTGGACGAGCCCACCGTTTGAACCGGCAATCGTGAACGGCCCCAAGGGCCCGCGCGTCGTGGCTCGAGGCGCGGTGGATGACAAAGGTCAGGTGATGAGTTTTCTCGAAGCGTTGCGCGGCTGGCACGCGATCGCGGGCGGTCCGCCAGTCCCCGTGACGGTGATGCTTGAAGGTGAAGAAGAAGCAGGCAGTAAGAGTCTTGAGCCATTTCTCCATGCTGCGAAGGACCGGCTCGTTGGCGATGTCTGCATCGTGAGCGATACGGGTATGTGGGATATCGATACACCTGCGATCACGACTCGACTCCGTGGCTTGGTGTATCTCGAATGCACGATTCACGGCCCATCGCGAGACCTCCATAGCGGCATGTACGGCGGTGCGGTTCCCAATCCGATCCAAGTGCTTGCCGATGTGGTTCACTCTTTTCACGATGCAGACCGGAGAATCACCGTCGCTGGTTTCTACGAGGGCGTCGAGGAACTTTCGCCACAGACTCGCGCCCAGTGGGAGTCGTTGGGCTTCAGCGACGCGGAGTTTCTCGGCGACATCGGGTTGCCATGCGGATTTGGAGAGAAGGGCCGCAGCTCGCTCGAGCGCACATGGTCACGCCCCACGCTCGAAGTCAACGGCATCTTTGGCGGATACACCGGCAAGGGCGCCAAAACCGTCATCGGCGCGTTCGCGACAGCGAAGATCTCGTGCCGCCTCGTTGGCCAGCAGGATCCAGATCGCATCAGTGCCGCACTCAAGGCGCACATCATCGAGAGATTGCCCGCAGGATGCCGCGCGGAGTTCGAAAGTCACGGAGCGAACCCTGCCATCAGCGTGCGCGAATCGTCTCCGTACCTCACACTCGCAAGCAAAGCACTTGAAGATGTCTACGGTCGAAAGCCGCTTCTGATTGGAACTGGCGGTTCTATTCCCGCGGTTGGATCCATCAAGCAGATTCTTGGAATGGACTCGCTCCTCATCGGCTTCGGACTTGACGATGATTGCGTCCACTCCCCCAACGAAAAATTTGAGCTGCGCTGCTTCCACAACGGAACGAAGTGTCACGCCGCGCTCTTGGGCGAACTCGCGAGCCTCAAGCAGCGCTAGGTCGCCCTGCAGTCAATCCCACCTCAGTTGCGACCGCGGCGACCAGAGCGAAGCCGTTCAGTCTGCATCCTCAGTTCCGCGACGCGGTGTACGAAATCCACGCGCTCCGCAATGATGCGCAGCGTCGCAACACCCGCACAGCATGCGATGAGGAAAGTGACGACGACGAGCGCGGAGTCCATATGCCTCCCATCGGCACAACGACGTCGTCGCTGCAGGCGCGACGCGCGACTTCGTGAATTCTGCTCCCCTCTATGCGGAGCTCTCGCGGGTATCTTGTCGCAACGCATGCTTGTGAGTCCATGGATTCCCTATCTTCGTGCCCTCGGTCGTGCAATCAACGGGAGATGCGCGCGGCAAGCCATCGGCATCGTGGCAGTCCTCGCGAGCTTGGGCGTCGCTGCCTCCGTGCACGCGCAGGCAGAGCTTCGCCTGCTTCAGTTCGGGGTCGGCAATGTCGCGCGCGTCGGTGACCCAGTCAGCCTGCTCGTTGAAGTTCGAAACACGCTTGACGCGCCGACAGAGGTTGAACTTGTTTGGGAAACGCGCAACGCAGATGGCGACATTGAAGAGAACGCGCGTGGTTTCGTCCTCAACCCCGGTCAGCCAACCCAGCGCTGGCTCTACGGAACGACGCCGGAGTCGATCAGCGTCGCTGATGCATCAAGCGCGGTGACAAACCTCCGCCTCTATTCGATCTCCGACGGACAACGGAAGCGCGAACTTGCGGCGCTCGCGATGAGCCCAGAGTCAGCAGAGACTCCAGGAATTGTCGTTGCGCACTCCGTCGACATCTTGGGCGTCATGGGCGCGCAGTCCTTGGGTCTGAGCGGATACGCGGCAAGTTACGACGGCAGGAGTTCGCCAGCGCACAACGCAACGGCCGTCATCGCGCGCATCGGAGCGGTCGAAGGCATTCCCGATCGGTGGTACGGCCTTGCCGCGCTTGACGCGTTGATTTGGACAGATGGATCAGCGGCTCCCGCGCGATTGAGTACGGATCAGTCGGACGCAATTCTCGAGTGGGTCGAGCGAGGCGGGCATCTCGTCATCGCGCTTAACGCCAACGGAGATCCGTGGGATCTCGGTGGCATGGGAAGGCACGCCCTGCAACCAGTGCTTCCGTTGGTTGCTCCGACGCGCGTTGAAGCAGTGCCACTGAGCGACATTCTCCCAGTGCTAACGCTCGGCACTCAAAATCGAGCGCTCAACGCGTCCACGCGCATTGCGATTTTCGAGAAGGAACAACTTGATCGGCAGTGGCAACCGCTTCTTGCATTTCCTTCGAAGAAAACTGCCGCGGGATTTGCGGCGCCGCGCGAAGGATCGCTCGACGCCAAGATCTTCGCCATCGAGCGAATCTACGGATACGGGACGATCACCCTGATCGGACTTGATCTGTACGAGATTTCGGCGAGGCGATTACAAGCCGACACTTCCCTGCCGCAATGCGATGTGTTCTGGAATCGCATCCTTGGTCGGCGCGGCGACACTCCGTCAGCGGGCGAGCTCAAGGCGCTCGACGACGCGAAGCAACTCGCCAAAGGCGGCGTTTCGAGCGATCTTGAAGGCGGAAGGCTGATCACCAATCGCATCGGTTTGCCGGGCTCCGCAGCAATCAGCGTGCTCGCTGCCGCCGGAACGTTCGGCCTCTATTGGATTCTTGCCGGACCACTCGGCTTCACGATCCTCAAGGCGGTGCGACGAGATCGCGCGGCGTGGGTCTACGCAGCGCTCCTTTCACTCGCCTTCGCCGTCGGCATTTGGTTCGTGGGTAACGCACTCGCTGGTCGCACAGCAAAAGTCCGCTACTTGATGTTCCTTGACGCGGCCGCGCGCCCACAAGGCGAGACCTCGCTCCTCCAACGACAACCCGCTCGCGCGAGCGGTTGGCTGTCGGTGCATGTTCCTTCGTACTCCCCAACGACCCTTCAGCTTGGTACACCTGAGGACGGAAGATCGATGGTGCGAAGTTGGCTCAATCCCTCCGATCCGATCATTGAAGGATTTCCAAGTCAAGCGCGCGTGCGTCGCCCGCTCGACGGCGATGGCACACTCACGATGATTTCCCGAGCCGCGAGCACTGACTTTTCATTCCGCTGGCTCGGCGGTCTCGATGCTGGTTGGGGAACGCTCCCGTCCATCGCATCGCCTGTCCGCGTCGATGTTGATCGCCGGAAGTCGCCGATTGATGTGCGGATCGTGGGCACGCTTGTGCATGGTTTGCCGAGCACGCTCCGCAATGTGATGCTCGTGCATGTGTGGCCGCTGCGAACACCGCCAGTCAGTCTGCTCAGCGGATTCCCACCAGAACGCGCACCGAGCGGGTCTATGCCAAACCTCGGCATTTCCGCCATTCTGCCCGAATGGCAGGCAAATACGCCCCTCGATCTTGCGAAGGTGTTCCAGCCGTCGACATCGGCGAACGATGGTTCACTCGAAGCGCAATTCGACTTTCGGTTTTATGACGCAGTGCGAAACCTCGCGTCGCCCTTCAACAACTTCGGCATGCACCGTGTGACGCAAGCGGAGGAAGAGCGATTCCTGCAAATGCTCTCTTTCTACAACATGCTCGAGCCGCCCAAGTACGCGCATGCCGCAGGTGCCGAGTCCAAACTGCTGCAAACAGAACGCGTCATCGCACGCGATGTTGATATCTCGAAGTGGTTCACACGCCCCTGCCTTATTGTGTACGGCCTCATGGAAAGCGATACGTCGCCGCTTCCACTCCGCGTCGACGGCGATGCAGTGGATGCCACTGGAGAGATTGTGCTGCGCTGGATTCTTCCCCTCCCCTCCGACAACGATGCGCAAGACATCGTCCCACCGGCTCGTCATGAGCGAGAACCGACAATCCCTGAACAAACCGAGAGCACAGAGCAGCCTGAGGCCGCGTGACCCGTTGACTGATGGAGTTTTTCTATGGCGATGATCGAGACTGTCAACCTCACGAAAAAGTACGGCGACCTGATTGCGCTCGACAATCTCAATCTCTCGATTGAGGAAGGCGCGTGCTTTGGGTTCATCGGCCCCAACGGCGCTGGGAAGACGACCACCATCAAGATCCTCGCGACCCTGCTCAAGCCAACTTGGGGCGAGGCGCGCATTGATGGAAAGACGGTCGGCTATCAGAATCATCTCATTCGCCCGCTCATTGGATATGTCCCGGATTTCATGGGCGCGTATCAGGACATGACCGTCGCGGAGTACTTGGAGTTTTTCGCGGCGTGCTATGGCCTTACCGCAGGAAAACGGGAGAAGACGATCGCGGATGTTCTCGCGCTCACCGATCTTTCCCACAAGAACAGCAGCGAAGTGAATGGTCTCTCGCGCGGAACCCAGCAGCGGCTCGCCGTTGCGCGTGTGTTACTCCACGACCCCAAAGTACTCTTGATGGATGAACCTTCAAGCGGTCTCGATCCGCGAGCGCGCATCGAGATGCGCGAGCTCCTCAAGGAGCTGCGTCGCATGGGCAAGACCATCCTAATTTCCAGCCACATCTTGTACGAGCTCGCCGAACTCTGCAACACCGTGGGTGTCGTCGAACAAGGCAAGTTGATTTTCGCCGGCTCGGTGCATGAGATCATGGCGCGCGCGAAAGTTGGGCAAGTCGTGCAAATCGTCGTGGAGGAACGCCGCACGGACGCTGCTGAGCTTCTCGGAAAACTCAAGGGCGTCCTCAGCGTTGACCTCGTCGATGACGGCAACACGCAGCGCATGGATGTGACACTCGAGCCAAACTCGCTGCTGTCGCCGAGCGAACTCGCCTCGAGGTTACTCGCCAATGGCTTCCGACTCTCCCGGTTGCAACCCGAACAGATCAGCCTCGAAACGGCATTCATGCGTCTAACCAAGGGCATTGTGAGTTAGGATTTCCACGCGTGTCGAAGCCCCCCCGCATCCTCTTCATCGCCAGTAAAGAACGAGCCCGCACTCGCGAAGTCTACGCCGCGGTGCACTCGACCCTGAGTCGCGCGCACGCGGAGATCGTGCAGTGCGATGCCAACGATGCCGCATGCATTGCGGAAGGCAATTGCGACTTCGCGATCGTCATTGGCGGTGACGGAACGATCATCGAGCAGGCGCGGCTGCTCCTCCAACGCGCCACGCCGATCATCGGCATCAACGCGGGTCGAGTTGGGTTTCTCGCGGAGTTCGATAGCGAGAGCTTTCACCGGCACGCACAGTTCATTCTTGAAGGCCGCGCGACTGTTCGCGCACGCACGGTGCTTGAAGTCGCCGCGACGCGCGCGGGCGAACGCATCGGAGGCGGTATCGCGATCAACGATTGCGTGATTACTGCGGGTGAACCATTCCGGATGATCGAGCTTGGACTCACCGTTGACGGCGAAGCCGGACCCGAACTCGTCGGTGATGGTGTCATCGTTGCAACACCAACAGGATCGACTGCCTACAGCGCGTCCGCGGGCGGCGCGATCGTGCACCCCTCGCTCGATGCACTCTCGATTGTTCCGATCTGCGCGCAGAGTCTCGCGTTCCGCCCAGTCACGCTTCCCGATTCGGCGCGCATCGAGTTCACGATTCAACGCGCCAACCAAGGGACGGCGCTCATACTTGACGGCGTGAAGACTGCCTCGCTCGAAGTAGGCGACCGTATCGCGATTGCGCGGAATGCGCAGGGCGCGCTCTTCGTCACAAATCCCGACAACTCCTATTGGCGCACGCTCACGGAGAAGCTCCGCTGGGCAGCGATGCCAAGCTACCGCACCGAGAGTCGGTAGACGCGCGCCGCAAGCCTTCGGACTGCCGCGGCTATCCTGCGCCTTGACCGAGACCACACATGATTGACCTGAAAGAACTGCGCGAGAATCCTGATCGCTTCCGACAAGGCGTAGCCGACAAGGCGATGAGTGTCGACATTGATCGCTTACTCGCGCTTGACGAAGCGCGTCGTTCGATTCTCACGAGACAAGAATCCGCGCGCGCGGAACAAAATCGGATCTCGAAGGAACTTGGTCCAAAGCTCGGCCAACTCAAGGGGAAGGCCAAGGGTGCGCACGGCGACGATCGCGCTGCGCTCGACGCAGAGATTGCGCAACTCGAGTCGCGACCCGCGGCGCTGAAGTTAGAGATCCAAGAGTGCGAACAACGCATCCTTGCAATCGAGCCGGAGTGGAAATCACTTTGGATGCAAGTGCCGCAACCTCCCTCCGCGGATGTGCCCAAAGGCAAGGGCAGCGAAGACAATGTCGAGATCCGCCGCTGGGCTCCCGCGAAGTGGGACTGGAGCAAGTCCTTCGAACAGAATCGCGGATTCAAACCGCGCACGCATGTCGAACTTCTGAAGATGCATCGACTCGCCGACTTCGAGCGCGGCGTCAAGATGTCGGGAACTCGGCACTATGTCTTGACCGGACTCGGCATGCGACTCCACCAAGCCGTGCTTCGATACGCGGTCGATTTCATGGCGGACAAACGAGGCTTCACACCGATGGGCGTGCCCGTCATCGTGAAAGAAGAATGCATGGTGGGAACTGGCTTCTTTCCCGCTGGTCGCGAACAGGCGTATCACATCGAGGAGTCGCGTCGTGGATCGGGTCACGATCTCTTTCTCACGGGCACCGGCGAGGTCGGGCTCATGGGCATCCACGCGGATGAGATCTTAAACCTCGAAGATCTTCCGCTGAAGTACTGCACCGTGTCGACCTGTTTCCGCCGCGAAGCTGGCGCCGCAGGAAAGGACACTGCGGGTCTCTATCGCATTCACCAATTCGACAAAGTTGAACAGGTTGTCGTCTGCAAGGCAGATGATGCGGAGAGTCGCGCGTGGCATGCGCAGATGATTGAGACAGTCGAGACGATTCTGCAATCGTTTGAACTTCCATACCGACTGCTCCAATGCTGCACGGGCGACCTTGGCGTGAAGAACGAGGACATGATCGACATCGAGAGTTGGATGCCTGGCCGTGGCGAGATCGGAGCGGATGGTTCGCCGCTTGGAGCTTTCGGCGAGACGCATTCCGCAAGCCGCTTGAGAGATTTCCAGTGCCGCCGACTCAATCTTCGCTACAAGGATGCGCAGGGAAAGACGCAATTCGCATTCGCGCTCAACAACACGGTGATCGCAAGCCCGCGCGTGCTCATTCCTATTCTTGAGATGCACCAACAACCGAATGGCGCCGTCGTCATTCCGCCCATCCTGCGACCGTACATGGGCGGCATCTCGAAGATTGGTGATGCGTGATCGCGGCGGCGCGAGGCCTGCCGCAAAATCTCGATCAATCGCACCGCTCTGCGGTCATATCGCGTCCCCATGAGCGTTGAGATTGCAACCCATTGCAACGACGAGACACTCATGCAGCACCGCGCGCACTCTCGAACATCTCTTTCACTCGCACTTCTTCTTTGCGCCAGCACGGTTGCCTTCGGACAGGACGCGCCGACTGACGCGCCGCCCCCACCTCTTGGCGATGGCCCAAGCATGCGCGGGCCAGGTGGGCCAGGTGGTCCGATGCGCGCCGAACGCAAGGTATTGAAAGAGTTCGACAAGGATGGAAACGGTCGTCTTGAGGGCGTGGAGCTTGAAACTGCGCGCGAAGAACTTCGCAAGAACCCCGCGCCGACCCGACAAGGTCGAGGCGGCATGCGAGGCGGGCCGGGTGGTGGACCAGGTGGCGGTCCAGGTGGGGGTCCAGGTCCCCAGCGCCCAGCGACTTCTCCTGGCCGCACCGTTTCGCCAACAGAAGTCACGAACTACCCTGACGCCCCGCTCTACGACACGAGCATCGTTCGCACGATTTTCTTCACTATTGATTCGCCCGACTGGGAAGCGGAACTCGAGCTCTTCCACGGCACGGACATCGATGTGCCTTCCACGATGATCGTTGATGGGAAAGAGTACCCAGGCGTCGGGCTCCACTTCCGCGGCGCGTCAAGTTACATGATGGTGCCGAAGGGATCGAAGCGATCGCTCAATGTCTCGGTGGATCACTCGAATCCCAAGCAGCAACTACTCGGACACAACACACTCAACCTGTTGAATTGCAGCGGTGATCCGTCGATGCTCTCGACGCTGCTCTACTCGCGCCTCGCTGCGCCACATATCGCCGTGCCAAAGGCGAACTTCGTCGAGGTCGTCGTCAATGGCGCGTCATGGGGAGTCTTCGTCAGCGTCGAACAATTCAATGCGCAGTTCGTGAAGGAGCATTGGCCGCAATTCAAAGGCGAAGGCGCGCGATGGAAAGTGCCGGGTTCGCCGCAAGGCAGCGCGGGACTCGATGACAAGGGCGACGACCTCGCGTCCTATCAATCGCGATACGAAATCAAGTCGAAGGATCGCGAAGAGGATTGGGGCGCGCTCATGCATTTGTGCGATGTCCTTTCCAACACACCGAGCGACGAACTTGAAGCCGCACTCACGCCGATTCTCGATATCGAGGGCGCGCTTTGGTTTCTCGCGCTCGATATGGTGACTTCCAACAGCGATGGATTCTGGACGCGTGCGAGCGATTACTCGATATACCGCGATCCCACTGGGGTCTTCCACATTCTTCCACACGACATGAATGAAGCTTTCAAGATGCACGCGGGCGGGCCTGGGATGAGAGGTCGCCGCCTAGGTGCGGGAAATCCGGGACCTGACGGCCCGCCTGCGCAACGCGGTGAAGGCAGGATGCCGCCCGATGATCGCGGAGGTCGCGATGATCAAGCACGCGGAAGGCAACCGGAGTTTTCGCTTCCGCGACCACCACAAGACGGAGGCGTGCCACCCGATGGCGGTCCACCGATGGACGGCCCTGGTGGCGGTTTCGGCGTGCGTGGCGGCGGACAAGCCGGCGGAGGAGGCGATGGAACCAAGCTCGACCCACTCATGGGAATCGACGACAGCATGAAGGCACTCCGCAGCAGATTGCTTTCGGTTCCTTCATTCCGTGCGCGTTACCTCGCGAAAGTCAAGACCCTCGCAGGTGAACTCGCCTGGTCGAAGCTTGGTCCCTTCATCACGCAGGAGCGAGAACTGATCGCGCCATTCGTCGAACGCGACACGCGAAAACTCTCCACCTACGAGGACTTCCTCGCGCTCACTTCGGACGCTGAACCACAGACCGACGCGAGCGCGAATGCTCCCCGGGCGAACCAAAGTCTGCGCGCGTTCTGTACGCTACGCTCGAAGTACCTCATGGAGTACGCACCGAAGGCCGCGACTCCGGATCCCGCTGCGTCACGCAATCCGCCTCCCGCGCGCTAACCCATCGAAGGCACCGCTCCCTTGCTCGACTCCATTCAGCAGACCTTCGCGTCGAACAGCTCCGTAGGCGTCGGTGAAGCGTTTTGGCGATTGTTTGCCGCGCTCCTTCTCGGCATCGCGGTCGCGATCATTTACCGACTCACGCGAGGACCCCGCGCGCAGCGTTCGCTCCTTGCGACACTCGTCATGCTTTCGGTGCTGCTTTCGATCACGACGCTTGTGATTGGCGACAACATCGCTCGCGCATTCAGCATCGTCGGCGCGCTTTCCATCGTTCGTTTTCGAACGGTCGTGAACGACACGCGTGATACCGCGTTTGTGATCTTTGCAGTCGCGGTTGGTATGGCTGCGGGCGCGGGTTACACGGCCGTACCACTCCTGTCGCTTCCATTTGTTTGGTGCGCCGCTTGGATCTGCACGCCATTCCAGTCGGGCGCTCCGGCAAAGAAGCTTGCCTACAAAGCAACCTTGCGTCTCTCGCGGGAGCACGCCCAAAGCACTCGCGTTGCGGAGGCGCTTACTGCGCAGACGAAGAGGTGTGTGCTGCGAGGGGTGACGAGCGCAAAGGGCGACGCATCCTCTGTGCGGGTGTACGCCATTCGACTCGAGTCGGAGGCGGCGCTCCTTCCGCTGATCGAATCGTTGCAGAGCCTCGAAGGCGTGCAAGGGGTCGAAGTTAAGCGTGATTAGGCGAGCGCGGAACGCTTTCCCAGCAGTCGCGGCGAGCGCTTGGCGTACGGAGAAATACAAGACTTCAACTACCGCGCTGCACTGCGAGGGAGCACGGTTTCGTGCGGCTGGGATCGGCTTCAGGCGCGTTCGCGCTGCGACTTCGAAAGTTGCAACTCCCTCGGCTCAAGCCGACCATGCGGATTGACGAAAGTAGGCTTCGCTGTACACTTCCCGCCCCTGTCGCAAGGCAGGACAATTCCCCTGTAGCTCAATTGGTAGAGCGGGCGGCTGTTAACCGCCAGGTTACTGGTTCAAGTCCAGTCGGGGGAGTTCAACCGGTCGACCTCACACGAGGCCGACCGGTTTGTTTAGAGGGTGACGCGAGAGAAACGGCCTCGTTGCGCGGTGTGACGAGGGTTTCGCGCTCTCGCGTTTGTAGTAAGCGTGATGGGTCCCGATCGAAACGGTGGTGAAATTGGCGAAAACTCGCCGCGATCTCACGCGCTCTCTGAATTGGTTTACAGCCTTCGGAGATCGGGGGTCTATCGAAACGACTCGCATTGCCCTGACAGCCTGCGACCACCGGCAGATGTAGCAAGGAGTGGTCGCACTCACTTGCGGCCTCACAACTTGAGGTAACCAGCATGCCACACGACCAGCGCTCCGCGATTTCCCCGCGGGCGGCGATGCCACTCGCACCACTCCCAACTGCGGACGCCCTCGTCAATGAGATCGCTTCGCTGCTCGGCGCGGGTATCGCGCGCGTCGTCGAAGCCAACGCGGTGAAGGACGCGGAGCAAGTCGTGGCATTCGCCCCGTGCATGGAACTTGCCATCAACCGCGCCTCATGGCTCACTGTGCGGAGGAGCGACCGCGAGTGCGGCGAGTCCAACGAGAGAGCACGCACACGAGCACGCACATGATCACAACCATCGACAGACATGCGACCACCGATTCGATGCCGATCGCGCAGCGCCTCGCTGACCTCGAGCGCATGACTGCGACACAACTTCGAGTTCGCCACGCCGAGGTCTTTGGAGAGAAGTCGAGATCAGGAAATCGCCAGTGGCTCTTTCGCCGCATTGCGTGGCGGATTCAATTCGACGCCGAAGGAAGCTTCGCGCAGAGAGCCGACGACCAAGCTCGTGCGCTCGCGAAGCAATACGCCTTTGATAGCGACATCCGATTCCGGCCACCGAAGACGCCACCGGCAGTCGAACTCGCTGAGCCAACTGTGACCATGCATGTTTCAGCGCCGCGCGACGGCAGGCTTCCGCCGCCGGGCAGTGTCATCGTGCGCAAATTCAAGGGCGGCGACCACCGCGTCACAGTCATGCCGTCGGGGTTTGACTACGACGGCGGCCACTACAAGTCGCTCAGCGCGGTCGCACATGCGATCACCGGAAGCCACTGGAACGGAATGCTGTTCTTCGGCCTCAGCAGCCGCGCGAAGCAAGGACTTGCGACATGAGCAAGGCGAACGCTGAACCCAAGCGCGTCGTTCGATGCGCGATCTACACGCGCAAGTCAAGCGACGACGGCCTCGAACTCGACTTCAACAGCCTCGATGCGCAGCGCGAGTCAGCGGAGGCGTTCATTGCAAGTCAGCGCGGCGACGGCTGGCAAGTGATCACGACGCGCTACGACGACGGCGGATTCTCCGGCGGCACCATGGAGCGCCCCGCGCTCGAAGCGCTTCTTGAAGACATTCGTGCGGGACTCGTCGACTGCGTGGTCGTCTACAAGGTGGATCGGCTGAGCAGATCCCTTCTTGACTTCACGAAGATCATCGGCACGTTTGACGCGCACCATGTCGCGTTCGTATCGGTGACTCAGCACTTCAACACCACGCACTCGATGGGCCGATTGACGCTGAACATCCTCCTTTCGTTCGCGCAGTTCGAGCGGGAGATCATCAGTGAACGGACCCGCGACAAGATCGCTGCCTCGCGCAAGAAGGGCATTTGGGGCGGAGGACGACCAATTCTCGGCTACGACATCGAGCGAAGCCCGGGAGGCAGTCGGCTCCTGGCCAACGAGATCGAGGCAGAGCGTGTCCGCTCCATCTTCAGCATGTACCTCGAGCTCGGTTCGATGTCGCAAGTATTGCGTCAACTTGATGAACTCGGTTGGCAGAACAAACAGTGGCTCGGCAAGGACGGTCGCGTCATGGGAGGGCGGACATTCAACAAGTCGCAGCTCTTCTGCCTCCTGACGAACCCCGGCTATATCGGGAAAATCCGCCACAAAGACAATCTCTTCGACGGCCTGCATGAAGCGATCGTCCCTGCGGATCTGTTCAGCAAGGTGTCGACTGCCTTACGAGAGAACCGAACCAACGATGGTCGGGGCGCCAACAACAGCCGTTGTGCACTGCTGCGCGGACTCGTGCGTTGCAAGGCTTGTGGTTGCGCAATGACGCACCACTTCACCGCCTCGAAGGGGAAGTCGTCGGCCAAGCGCGAGTACCGCTACTACGTCTGCACTCGCGCGCAGAAGCGCGGTTGGAACTGCTGCCCAGCACCATCCCTTCCCGCCGAAGAACTCGAACACTTTGTGGTAGCGCAGATCCGCGCTGTGGGAAGCGACAACGCCACGACGGCGGCGGCCGTCCGCGCGGCGCAGGTGCGACTCAAAGCGCGGTCGCAAGAGCTCAGGGAAGCGAGCGCAGTTGAGGTTGCGAGGATTGCCACTTTCACCGCCGAGGCACGCCAACTCCATGAAGCGGAACCGACGCCCGCGCAAGACGCGGCGCTTGCGGCGCTTCGCGAAAACATTCGGCTTGCGAAGGCGCGCATGGCGCGGCTTGAAGCACAAGCAACCGCGATCGACGCTCGGCTGCTCGATCGCGACGAACTCACGGGCGTGATCGAGGCGTTCGACCCGCTGTGGGAGGCGCTTCGCTTTGAGGAGCGTGAGCGGCTGGTGCGAATTCTCATCAAGTCAATCGAATACGACGCCAGTTGCGAGAGCGTGAGCATCTCGTTTCGATCAAGTGATGCGCCAGCGGCGACGGAGGCGGCATGAACACTTTGACGGTCACCAAGCAGATCCACTTCACAACGCACAACCGCGGACGCAAACAAGTCGTCGTTGGTGTACGACCAACACCGATCGACACGCCCGATGGACGCGTGCCGCGACTCATGCGTTTGATGGCGCTTGCGTATCGGCTTGACGGGCTGATCGAGTCTGGCGCGATCACCGACCAGGCGCAGGCAGCGATGATGGGCCATGTGACCCGTGCGAGGGTCACGCAGATCCTCAGCCTAATGCGCCTCGCGCCCGACATCCGCCTGGCAATCCTGCAACTCCAGAGGACGAAACTGGGTCGGGACCGGATCGCTGAGAGGCAGGTGCGCGCGCTCACCCTGATCGTCGACTGGGAGGAGCAGCGGAAGGGTTGGATGACGATTTCAAAGCAGCGCTGAACCGCCTAACCACATGCCTCACAGCTGTTTGTGGATTCATCGGGCACAGCCTCCCGATACCCTGACAAACACCGAACTTTGATATGCTCGGGTTTCCCCTGCAGGGGCGGTTCGTCCACCGCTCCTCAATCCCCGCACGCTCAAAGAACGGAGCAGTCATGCCGCGAAAGCAGCTGAATCGGATCGCCACACCTGAATCGCTCTCCCAGATCGACCCGCTGTTTCTCGCCGAACTTCTCCACGGGCACCCCGAGTTTCTTGATCGGCATGGAGTCTCCTGTGTCGCGCCACTCTCCCAACGCGACATCACGCGGCTGAGCGAGATCCTCATCGATCCCACGCATAACGCGCCGGCTCCCCTCATCGATGCGTTCCTGCACATCGAGGAGATGGCTGACGATGACGCGATGTTGAAGTTGCTTGAAGCGCTCGAGAGCCGTGGAATCGACCTTGGACTTCCGCCCAATGCGACCCCCGCCGATGTCGCGACGCGGACTTGGCTTCGATACCCAGAGGTCATCGAGCGAGCGCATGTCGAGCACCGTGTTTGGAAAGCGCAGTCGTTCGGCATCTTTCTGCGCGCCGAGGGGAAAGCGCTTCCTTCTATCTCTCATCTCGATGATCTGGTTAGCGCGCTCGAGAACGCGCTGAGGCAGCACCATGCAAAGAGCCGCCGAGGCAGTGCGTGCGAGTTGTTCAAGTTCAACGATGGCGAACTGCTGACCATCGCCGTCCGCAGGGGAGGCACCTATCGCCGCGAGAGCTGCATTGCCAACGGCGAGCCGAGCACAATCCAATACCAGCCGATCAAGTACGACTTCATCACCATCGACCTCGCCACTTGGGAACTGCGGATGACCCGCGGCAGCAAGCGAGACACTGTCGCCTACCGGCGCGCCGTCGGAGAGAATCTTGCGGGCGACCCGGATTTCTTCAATCCGAATCAACCGAAGTACGACCTCTCTCGGATCATGCGCGACCGGCGCGGATGCGTGATGTCTACAGACCTGATCGGAATCGCGAGCGTCGATCTGGTCGAGATCGAAGTCGACTACAACGACGGAATCTCAAGCCGCGATACCAAGAAATCGGCTGACCTCTTCCGCGCGTTCGATACGCAGCACTTCCAACTTGCGCTGGGAGCAAGGATCACAAAGGCGCGATTCGCGTTCACGTTCGATGACGCACCGAACAAAAAGCGGACTGCCGATGTCTCGATCTGGAACCGCCTGCGCTGCACACGCAGCAGCGATTCCGCCCTCGTGAACGAGTTCCTGCTCAAGCGCGGATTCGTGGTGGATGTCGACCATGTCGCCCTGGCAAGCGCTTGACCAGATTCACGGATGGCGAGCCACCGATAGTGAGTGGCGTCGGGTACTCGCAGACGCGTATCCGGCGATTCAACCACTTCTCGTCACGGAGGACGCGTACGCCACAGAGATCCTGATCGAGCCGGAGCGCCGACCGCGAATCATCGTCATGCATTCGAAGTCCGACATCGTCGCGATCAGCCGTGACACCGATGAGTCCCTGCCGTTGCGTCTTGAGGATGTCGTCCTGCGCGCACTGCGTCCCAAGCGTCTGTGCGACGAGATCTCCAAGCATCTGCGCCTTGGGAAGCCTGACGACGACTGGTTGCATGGCGGGTCTGCATGGAGGCTTGGAGAGTTCATCCCATACGAGGGCGAGCGATTCCCAACCTATTTGGTGCCGGGTCACTCCGCGGCGCTGCGGTGCCAAGCCATCAAGGCGATCGCCGGTTGCATTAAGTCTCCGTTTGTCGTGGTCGTGCTGCACGCGGGCAACGCTTGCGATCAGCTGTGCGAGGTCGCAACTCGGTGTAAGGCCGGAGTCGTGGTAGTCGAGCACGCCATGCGTCTCCTCGATGGCATGGCTGCAAGGGCTCCGCATGAATCGTTTCGCGAGCAACTTGACACCTTCGTGCAAGACCACGTCCGGCCGACAGATCACATGGAGGTTGGCCAGCTTCGGTTCCCGACGCCCCCCGGATCAAAGTGGTCGGAGGTGAAAATGAGATTCCTCGACAATGAAACCGTGACGGTCAGTTGCAAGGGCGTGCAGCGGAAGCTCCGCTACGACCAGCTTGGCTTCACAGACGGACGCAACGGCAAGCCCGACACCCAGTGGGCGCTACTCCGCGTATTCGCCAATGACGGCGGCGCGATCACGTGGCGATCAGAAGGGGCGAGGCAGGAAAGGCGCAAGCAGGTGCAGCGCCTCAACGATCGACTGCGTGAGTTCTTCCTCATCGAGGGGGCGCCGATCGCCCACGACGATGAGATCGGAGGCTGGCGGACGCCGATCGATCTCCAACAGTGAAGCCAAGCCAGTGACAACTCCGTAGAAACCGACGAACTCGGCAACATTTTCTTGCCATCACAACCGCCTGCGGGACAAGCCATTGCGCTTCTCCGCGGGCGGTTTGCTTTGGCGTCGGCGGACATGTCGCCAGAGGCGGTTGACAGGTCCGGCCTTACCGCCACCTCGCGCGCCTCGCAGGACAACCACGCGCCGGTCCTGTCGCCTCGAGGCGACGCAGCAGCACGACAGAACCGCACCATGAGCCACCCAACTGAATCGAACCATCGACCCACGAACTACCACATCATCGACGACTTCGCCTGCGCGCGAGTCCGCTTCAACGCGAGACGCATTGCCCGATGGCTGAGCCTCAATCAGACTGCGCGCGAGGACCTCGCTCAGAACATATTCCTTGCGCTCTGTAAGGCCGCGCCGAGTTTCGATCCCACCGTAGCGAGCAGTCGCACATTCGTCTCCCGCGTCATTCATCAAGCCGCCCTTCATGAGTTCCGCACGATGAAGCGGGCAACCGCTTGCGCCGTGCGCAACCCAAGGCTGCTGACCGACTGCACCGAAGAGTCCTTTGAGCTCATCGCGTGCCCCACCTCGTTCGGCTACGCGCGCTACGAACTTCGCGCAGATGTTTCCCTGCGAATCCGCGCGCTGCCATCGCGAACCGCGCTGGTGGCAAGGCATCTCATGCATTCGACGCAGGCGCAGGCCGCGAGGGCGCTCGGAATCTCGCGTCAAGCGGTCCACGCGCACGTCGCAGCGTTGCGCAACACCAGGCCGTTGTTGCTTCTTCACGCTGATTTCTGAGAGCGACCTGACACGAGCGCGCGAGCGGCAGATGTAGCAAGTATGGGCCCACCAGCAAACCACGGCGACCCACGCATTGTGCCGCTCGTGCCGCTCGGGCAGCGCGGCTGCCACGCTGAGATCTTTCCAAAGCACACCAACATGAACGACCCTGCCACGAGCGATTCCTTCAACCTCCGCTCGCTTCTGCGCGAGCCCGTGGACACCTATCACGCCAAAGCGAAGGACCATCTTTCGTCGCACGCGCTTGCGGAGTTTCGGCGTTGCCCGCTGCTCTTTCGTAAAAAGGAACTCGGGCTCATTCCCTCGAGGGACTCGCATGCGTTCGTCGTTGGTCGTGCTGCGCATGTGCTGATTCTCGAGGGTCGCGAGCGCTACGAAGCTGAGTTCGCAGTTGGTGGCCCCATCAACACGAAGACCGGTTTGCCATTTGGCTCCGCGACCAAGGCGTTCATGGAGTGGGCCACGCAGCGCGGACGACCAGTGCTCGCCGACGACGACGCGGCGACGGTTGAAGAGATGGCGGCGAGCGTGACGAGTCACGCCGTCGCGAACGCGCTGCTTGCCGACGGAGTTGCTGAAGGAGTCGTGCGCGCCAAGTACGCGGGTCACGCCTCTCAGGCTCGCATTGATTGGATCAACCCCGCGGGTGGCGCTGGCATCGTCGACCTCAAGACCTGCGATCGCATGGACTCCTTTGAGTTTGACGCGCGCGCCTTCAACTACATCCATCAACTCGCGTTCTATCGCGCTGTGCTTGAAGTGGCGACTGATGTTGCGCTTCCTGTCCACATCATCGCCGTTGAGAAGCGCGAACCCTTTCGTAGCGGCGTCTGGCACATCGCGCCCGCAGTGCTCGACGCCGCGAAAAGGGAGAACGAAGCGGCGATGGCGTCACTCTCCGAATGTCGCGCGAGCGGCATCTGGCCCACCGGCTTCGAAGCCATGCGGCAGTTCGACCACAACTGACTCGCATTCACCCATCCATTCACCACACACAAAGGAACCTATGAAACTGATGAAACACATCACGCGCGGCGTCTCGTCGCCGCCTCGCAGAGTCCTCGTCTACGGCACGCACGGCATCGGCAAAACTACTTTCGGCGCGATGTCGCAGCGACCTGTCTTCATTCAAACCGAGGACGGACTCGCCGGCGTCGAAACCGACCGCTTCCCACTCGCCTCGCGCTTGGGAGAAGTCACCGCTGCGCTCGCGGAGCTGCGTGCAGAGCAACACGACTATCGCACCGTCGTGCTCGACAGCCTCGACTGGCTTGAGCGACTGATTCACAGTGAGGTCTGTCAGAAGAGAAGCGTCGAAAGCATTGAGGACATCGGCTACGGCAAGGGATATGTGTTTGCGCTGCCCCTGTGGCGCGAGGTGCTCAACACGCTCGATGCGCTGCGCAACGAGCGTGACATGGAAGTGATTCTCGTCGCGCATGCGCAGATTGAGAAGTTTGCAAATCCAGAAACTGAAACCTACGACCGCTACGCGCCACGTCTGCAGAAGCTCGCGAGCGCGCTCGTGCAGGAGTGGTGCGACGAAGTGCTCTTTGCGACCTACCGCGTGCACACACGCACAGCAATCGAGGGTTTTGATCGCAAGCGCGTCCAGGCGATCGGCACTGGCGAGCGCGTCCTGCGCACGAGCGAGCGACCAGCGCATGTCGCGAAGAATCGTCTCGCACTTCCTGACGAGATTGCACTCGATCACCGCGTGTTTGCGGCGTACGCGCGTGGCGAAAACCCGCAAGAGGTCGCGGAAACACAGCAACTCTGACACGCAGCAGTGCCGCGCACACGCACCACTCATTCCCACTCCCTACTCCCACTCCTTACTAAGGACATCCAACCACATGGCAAGTCTCAACTTCAACGCCCACGACATCAAGCCCACCGCTTCACTTGACCCCATCCCTGCCGGCAAGTACCTCGCCGCGATCGTCGAGAGCACCACAAAGCCAACTAAGAACGGCACTGGCGAATACCTCGAAATCGTGCTCGAAATCCTTGAAGGTCCATACAAGGGACGCCGTCTTTGGGAGCGCCTCACGCTCAAGCACCACAACGATGTGGTGGTGCGCATCGCGAGCGCAACTCTGTCGGCCATCTGTCATGCCGTTGCGGTGATGACGCTGCGCGACTCGCACGAACTGCATGACATCCCGATGACAATCACGGTCGCACTTCGCAAACGCGATGACAACGGCGAGATGGTCAATGCGGTGAAGAGTTTCAACAAGCGCGAGCCGACCGCGTCCGCGCCGCGCACACCGTTGTCTCACGGAGGCGCGCCCTGGAAGCGCTAGTTCGCACCTTCATTCTGCCCTACCCGCCCTCGGCGAATCACTACTGGCGGCATGTCGGCTGGAGGACGCTCGTGAGCCGCGAGGGAAGGCGCTACCGCAGAACGGTACGCGACCTCCTCGCAGGCACGACGCAGCTCACTGGACGGCTCGCTGTTGTGGTCACGCTTTTCCCACCGGACCAACGAAGGAGAGATCTCGACAACGCGCTCAAAGCATTACTCGACGCAGTTGGTCATGGAGGCGCGTACGGCGATGACTCGCAGATCGACGAGCTCCGTGTGACGCGCGGCGAAGTGCTCACTGGCGGATCAACACGCATCGAGATTCGGGAGATCAAGTCTGATGAAACTCCGTGACTACCAGCAGAGCGCGATTGATGCGGTGTACGCGCATCTGCGCGAGCGCGATGACAACCCGCTCATTGTGATTCCCACCGGTGGCGGCAAGACGCCTGTGATTGCGTCGATCTGCAGCGACGCCGTTGAACAGTGGCAAGGGCGCGTGCTTGTGCTTGCACATGTGAAGGAGCTCCTAGCGCAAACCGTGAGCAAGCTTGACGCCGTGGCTCCCGGCCTCGGCGTAGGCGTCTACTCGGCGGGACTGGGAAGGCGCGAACTCACGCATGCAGTCACCATCGCTGGAATCCAATCGATCTGGCAACGCGCAGGCGAACTTGGTCCAGTGGATCTTGTCATCGTCGATGAAGCGCATCTCATTCCTCCTGATTACGGCGAGGGCATGTACCGAGCGTTTCTCGCGGACGCGAAACTTGTGAATCCGCTCCTGCGCGTGATCGGCCTGACCGCGACTCCGTTTCGCATGCGCACGGGAATGATCTGCGCACCAGATGGCATCCTCAATCACATCTGCTACGAAGTCGGCGTGCGCTCGCTGATTGACCGCGGGTTTCTCGCAGCGCTCAAATCAAAGTCCGGTCGCGTGAAGGTGGACACCAGTCAGCTTGCCCTGCGCTGCGGCGAGTTCGTCGCAAGCGAAGTCGAAGAGGTCTTTGATACCGACGAGATCGTCGAGCGCGCGTGCGCGGAAATCGCTGACGAGACAAAGACACGCGCAAGCACGCTCCTCTTCGCTGCGGGCATCGCGCACGGCCGGCACATTGTGTCGGTGCTGCGCGAGCGGCACGGCATCGAATGCGGCTGGGTCGACGGCAACACATCGGCCAGTGAGCGAGCCAGCTGCATCGACCGCTTTCGCTCGGGCGAACTTCGATATCTGGCCAATGTGAATGTGCTCACCACTGGTTTCGACGCACCGAATGTGGATTGCGTGGCGCTGTTGCGCCCAACGGCATCAGCAGGGCTCTACTACCAGATGGTTGGTCGCGGCTTTCGCGTCGCTCCTGGAAAAGAGGATTGCCTCATCCTTGATTTTGGCGGCAATGTGATGCGGCATGGGCCAGTGGATGACCTCCAACTTCGTGCGCGAAGTCTCGGCACTCAAGCTGCACCCATGAAGGAGTGCGATTCGTGTCACGCGCTCGTCGCAACTGCAACACGCAAGTGCCCAGAGTGCGGATTCGCATTTCCTGAACCCGAGCGCACACGGCACGAGGCGAGAGCGACCACCGCAGAAATCATTCGCACGAACGAACTCCCGCAGCACCTCGCAGTGAGCGAAGTGCGCTACTGCGAGCACTTCAAACGCGACGACGAGTACGCACCGCCTACTCTGCGCGTTGAGTACCGCATCAGCTTCACACGCTGGGTGCGCGAGTGGCTCTGCATTGAGCATCCGCTCGGCAGCTTCCCTCGCCGCAAAGCTGAAGTGTGGTGGCGCGCGCGATCCAACGCGCCGTGCCCGCAAACCGTGGCTGGGGCGATCGCACTCGCCGAGTCTGGCGCGCTCGCGCACTGCAGCGGCATCGTCGTAACACGTCCCGCGGGCGAGCAGTACGACCGCATCGCGTCGCACGAACTCGGCGTGATCCCCGAGTACTCGCACTCCTCTGTCGGCACGCACTGCACGATTCCCGACGACGAGATTCCTTTCTGATGCAGCACGAAGCCACCATCGACGCGGCGCTCGCGTGCATCGCGAGAGGTTGGAGTCCTATCCCTGTGCCCCACGGATCGAAGAGCCCACTCACGCCCGCTTGGCTGAAGCTCCGCCTCAGCGCTGGCGAAGCGAAGAGCCACTTCGCGCTCAATGCAAACATCGGCGTGCTTCTTGGCGAGCCGTCCGCGTGGCTCGTCGACATCGATCTCGATTGTGAGGAAGCGCGCGAGGCCGCAGACTGCTTCGTTCCACTCACCGCGTGCGTCACGGGTCGCCCGTCGAGCAAGGCCAGTCATCGTTGGTATGTGTCGCGCGGCGCACGCACGCGGCAATACCGCGATCCACTCGATCGCTCCATGATCGTCGAACTGCGAAGCACCGGCGCGCAGACGATCATTGGGCCAAGCGTGCATCCCTCTGGAGAGCGCTACGACATGCTCGAAGGCATTCCCGCGACCGTGGACGCAGAGGAACTCGAAGCCAGCGTGCAGCGCCTCGCTGCACATGTCATTGCTCGCCGCCACTCGAACACTGAGCCGGTGGGTCAAGATGGAGTGGCTCGCGACGAGCACGATGACGAGCACACGGAGTCGCGCGCGAAGGCCTACATCGATCGCATGCCTCCTGCAATCGCTGGATCGGGCGGCCATGCTGCGACCTACGCCGCGGCCACCGCGCTCGTGCACGGCTTCGCTCTCGCGCCAGTGCGAGCGCTCGCATTGCTGCGCGACCACTACAACGCGCGCTGCATACCGCAGTGGACTGATGTCGAGCTCTCGCACAAAGTCAGCGATGCCCAGCGCAAGCCACACGCGCGGCCCTACGGTTGGTTGCGCGACGAACGCACAAACGCGTCCGATGCAGCCGACCTCGGCGTCGATCTGTCGAACTTCAAACTGTGCCGCAACACGGTTGAGGTGCATGACGAAGATCGTCTCGCTCCAACCGACACGCCTCCTGATCCCGGTCCATTCCCCGAGCACCTGTTGCGCGTGCCCGGTTTTGTGGCCGATGTCATGGCGCACAACCTGGCCACCGCCCATCGGCCGCAGCCGGTACTCGCGCTCGCGGGCGCGATTGCGCTGCAAGCGGTGCTCGCTGGTCGCAAGGTGCGCGACGAGCGCGGCAATCGCACAAATCTGTACGCCGTCGGTGTCGCGCCATCAGGAGCTGGCAAAGACCACGCGCGGAAGGTCAACAAGAATGTCCTCCATCAAGCAGCGCTCTCCTCGCTTGAAGCCAATGAGGATCTCGCCAGTGACGCTGGACTCGTGAGCGCGCTTGAAGCGCATCCCGCGTCGCTCTTCCAATTCGACGAGTTCGGCCGTTTCTTGCGCACCATTGGTGATGCGAAGAAAGCGCCGCACCTCTACAACGTGCTCACGGCGTTGATGAAACTCTACTCAAGCGCCGACACGGTGTTCAAGGGAAAGGCCTACGCAGACGCGAAGCGCAACAAGGTGATTGATCGCCCCTGCGCGGTGGTCTACGGAACCACCGTGCCCGAACACTTCTTTGAATCGCTCACCGCCGAAGCGCTCGCCGATGGTTTCATTGCTCGACTGCTGATCTTCGAGGCCGTCTCAACATCCTCGCGGCAATGCGCGCATGCGGCATCAGTACCCGAGTCCATTCTTGAGGCCGCGCGCTGGTGGGGAGATTTTGTGCCTGGTGGCAATCTTCGTCATGCGATACCTGATCCGATTGTGGTCCCGACAACACGCGAGGCAGCAGATGTCTACGAGCGCTTCGCGAAGTTGGTCGATGCCGAGCTTGCGCATGACGCACCAGGACGATCGCTCTGGGCGCGTGCAGAAGAGAAGGCGTGCAGACTCGCGCTCGTGTACGCGTGCAGTGCCAGCCGCGAGCAACCTGTGGTGGGCCAAGAGGCAGCCGAGTGGGCGTGCGCTGTGTCGGTACACCTGACTCGACGCATGCTTCACCTCGCGCACACTTGGGTATCCGACGGCTTCTTCGACTCGCGACAGAAGCGCGTGCTGCGCATCGTGCGCGCGGCAGATAGAAAGATCTCCGCGACAGAACTCTCTCGGCGCACGCAGTGGCTCTCCAAGCGCGAGCGATCCGAAGTGCTTGAAAACCTCTTGGAAACAGGGCAAATCGTGATGCTTCGCGAGGCATCGCCCACCCGCCCAAGGATGATGTATGCGCTTGCCTGACCCTGACGGAGATAGTTCAATCTTTCAAGTTCTATTCGTGGCCCCATGGGAGAGCGCGCGGAGACGAACAGGGATTGAAGTATTGAAAGATCTCTCTCTTTTCTCAGATATATCTATAAAACAAGGGGTTCCCGCGTCGGAGATCTGTCAAGAAGCCCCATGTAATACCTTTGACGTTTCTCCCCAAGTAGGTACTCCCGGGCGCTCGCAAGCCTCGTGTGGCCCGTTGGAGGAGCAGACCTTCGCGAGTGAGTTTGTTTCGCGTGGGTGGCGCACCTCACCTCTGGCCCACCGAGGCCGCCACGCTTCCCGACGACGCGCTCATCGAGTTCGCGCGGGCCACGGCGCCGCTCACGCACTGCACGCGGCAGAAGCCCTCGTGGCGGCTTTGTGCGCGTCGCGCATTCAGTCCACCAACGAAGGAGCATGTCATGGAGAAAGTCATGTCGCATGACGCGCCCTCGCTTCTGCTCGTTGAGCAGCGCGCGCTCTCTGCCGTGCGCCCCTACGCGAACAACCCGCGGCACAACGACGACGCCATCGCGGCCGTCGCTGAGAGCATCCGGAAGTTTGGCTTTCGCCAGCCGATCGTCGTCGACGCCGACGGCGTCATCGTCGCTGGGCACACTCGCTTCCGAGCAGCACAACACCTCGGACTCGCAAGCGTCCCCGTGCATGTCGCGACCGATCTCACACACGACGAGATTCGCGCCTATCGACTGGCCGACAACAAAACTGCGGAGCGCGCCTCGTGGGATGACGCCATGCTCTCGATCGAACTCGACGCGCTCCGCGGCGCTGACATCGATTGGACGCTTCTCGGTTTTGACGAGAATGAACTCGCGAAGCTCCTCGCACCTGCGGGCACCGAAGGACTCACCGATCCCGATGCTGTCCCCGAGACACCAACCAATCCAGTCACGCAATCAGGCGACCTCTATCTCCTCGGCAGGCATCGACTCCTCTGCGGCGACTCAACCAACGCAATCGATGTCGCGAAGCTCCTTGATGGCGTAGTTCCAACGCTCATGGTCACCGATCCACCCTACGGCGTCGAGTACGACCCGCACTGGCGCATGGACGCCGGCATCAACAAAAACATCGCGCGCATGGGTGCAGTCCCGAACGATCATCGCGCCGACTGGACTGCGGCGTGGCAACTCTTTCCGGGTGACATCGCGTATGTCTATCACGCAGGCATCTTCGCTTCGACCGTGCAGCAATCACTTGAGCGCGCGGGCTTCGCGATTCGCGCACAGATCATCTGGGCAAAGGATCGCATGGCGCTCAGTCGCGGCGATTACCACTGGCAGCACGAGCCATGTTGGTACGCGGTGCGCGAAGGTGCGACAGGACGGCGCACCCATGATCGCACGCAAACCACCTTGTGGTCAATTCCCGCGCGCGATGACGCGGGCCATGGACACGGCACACAAAAACCAGTCGAGTGCATGGAGCGAGCCGTGCGCAATCACTTGGCCGACATGATCTATGAACCCTTCGCAGGGAGCGGCACGACCGTCATCGCCTCTGAGCGCACAGGGCGCGCGTGCATGGCGATGGAGATCGATCCCGGCTACTGCGATGTCGTGGTGCGCCGCTGGGAAGATTTTACGGGCAAGAAAGCGGAGCGCGTCACGGCGAAGGAAGTCGCGTGACTGCAACTGAGATCTCCGCGAAGTCGAACGGTGCGTGCGATGTGAGCGATGACCTACCTGCTCCTCACGATCTGCAACTGAAACTCACGCCCGTCCTTGAGCGCCTCGATCACGAGTCCGCGGTTCATACAGAGCACGCCGTCGTCTTCGAACGTGCGCACGCAACTGACGCGCTCAGCGACTTCCATTGCGACCTCCTCAAGCGCGTCGTGATCACCCGTCGCAGCCGCGTCGATCAAGCGGCGCAAGAGATCCTCGATCTCGGTGTCGTGCATGACTCAAGCACCTCCTTTGTTGGTCGACGAGAACTCGCCCCTACTCACCTTCGCGAAGCGGGAGGCCGTTCCTTTGGCGCTGATCTCGCGCAGGATCGCCGCGTAGAGCGTCGCTTCGGGCGTCTTGCCTCCTGGGCTGGTCCAGAGTCCTCGCATGGCCATCGCGATGATGAGGTCCTTCGTGCGCATCGATGTGCCAGCGTCGGCGAGGACGAGCGCAGCGGCGTCGAGCGCTCCCAATCTGCGCGGCGTCTTTGGCGCGAGCGTTGGCACTTCGTTGGCTTTCGCCGTGGCCTCCAGTGTGAGCGCCTCCTTGCGCGTGGCCTTCAGTCGTCGTGTCACGAGCATCGCGACCGCGGCGTCGAGCGCCTTCTCGTGCTTCACCCTGGTCTTGCTTGCGGGCTTCTTCATCTGCTTCGTCGCGGTCTTCATATCGTGTCTCCTTCAATCTCAAGTGGTGGATTGTGCTGGGACCACATCCCAGCTGTTCGTGATCGGTCGGTACTTCGGTGGGTAGATCGCCGCCCCGCGTCGCTCCATCGCGTCGCAGAAACGACTGCAGAGTTGGCCAGTGTTCACTCGCTTCTCGGCGAGTGCGTCCTTCACCGCGGTCGCCATGTCAGCGGGTGCGATGCGTGCGTTTCTCAGTTCGAAGCCAAGCGCTTCGGTCGTGCGCGTGATCGCGATGTCGAGCTCGCGCACCTCGGCGGCGAGCCGATCGAGAAGTTCGGCGCGCCTCTCTTGAAGAGTTGCAATCTCGGCGACCAACCCGATCGCGTCGGCGGCTGCGCGCGTAGTGCTCTTGGCATTCATGACTCAAACTCCTTTCTTCGCGGCGGCGAGGCCGAGTGCGTAAGCGGCGCTGAGAGCGTCCTTGAGGCCCCACACCGACACTTCGTGGAAGTCGAACGCGTCGCCCTTGCGCTCGGTGAGCGTCTCGATGTGGAGGATCGTGCGAGCGATCGACTCGAGTGCTTTGTCGCGCTTCTTCGTCGTGCGGTTCGTTGTGCCATTCGTCGTGCGGGCTGTGCGTTGTGTGCTGTGCTTCATCGTGTGTTCCTTCGTTGCGCCTTGGCGGCGCGTGACACATGTGGCCATGACATCGCGGCGTCAGCGAGCGCATTTGGGGCTTGTTTCCTCTTCATTCCGACAATTCGCGCGATCTCCAACATGAAGTCGCCACACGCGGGCACGAAGGGCTTTCATCTTGGACGCTGAACCTGAAAAATCTGCGCCCACGCGCGCGAACCCCGCGGCTCTGACCGTGGCCGACGCAGCGCGCCTCCTCGCAAAGGCTGGCGGCGAGCCAGTGACAGAGGCGATGATCCGCGCCGACATCACCGACGGCGCGCCGACAAATGCAGACGGCACCGTCAACCTTCTCCACTACGCAGCGTGGCTCGCGCGCAAGTCAAGTGAGGACGCCGGTGGCTGACTCGCCACGCTTCAATCCGCGCAAACTTCGGCTCAGCGAGCTCTGCCGCATCCTCAACTCAACACCGCTTGGCGAAGTGGCGAGCGAGCGAGCACTCCAACGACAGCGCAATCGCGCAGGCCTGCGCATCGACGACGGCAGCGGGAAGCACATTGATCTCTTCCGCTTCGTCGCGTGGCTCACGACGCGACGCGAGCGCGGCGCGACGACAGAGCCAACACTTTCCGCCAAACTCACCGGCTATGAACTCCACCGCGAACGCGCGCGACACCGCAACGCCCAACTCTCGCGCTCCGGTCGCGACATCGGCGAGTTGCCCGTCGTGGCCGACGACGCACGAAAAGCCGCATGCCGCTGCGACTTCCGCTCCTTCTGCGAGCGATACTTTCCACAGACCTTTTGCCTCGCCTGGAGCGACGACCACCTTCGCGTCATCGGTCGAATCGAAAACGCAGTGCTCGAAGGCGGGCTCTTCGCCATGGCCATGCCGCGCGGCTCCGGCAAAACGAGCCTCTGCGAAACAGCGTGTCTGTGGTCGCTGCTGTACGGGCACCGCGAATTTGTGGCTCTCATCGGCAGCGACGAAGAGCACGCCGCGAGCATGCTCGAGTCCATCAAAGCCGAGCTCGAAAACAACGATCTCCTCCTCGACGATTTCGCTGAAGTGTGCTTTCCTATCCGCGCGCTCGAAGGCATCCATCAACGCGCCAGTGGTCAACTCCATCGGGGCAAACAAACGCATATCGGATGGACCGCGCGTGAGATCGTGCTGCCGTCCGTGACGGGGTCGCCAGCGTCGGGTGCCGTCGTGCGGGTAGGCGGAATCACGGGCCGCATCCGCGGCATGAAGCACAAGCGCCCTGACGGCGCGAGCATTCGGCCGTCGCTCGTCTTGATCGACGACCCACAAACTGATGAGAGTGCGCGCAGCCCTTCCCAAGTTGCCAATCGCCAGCGCATCCTCGCGGGCGCGGTGCTCGGCCTTGCAGGTCCCGGCCGCAAGATCGCCGGACTTATGACACTCACTGTGGTTCGACAAGACGACCTGGCCGACCGACTCCTCGATCGCGACACACACCAAGAGTGGCAAGGCGAGCGCACGCGCATGGTCTACGCATTCCCAACGAATGACGCGCTGTGGGACCGCTACGCCAAAGTGCGCACCGATGGACTTCGCACTGGCGTCGGTCTACGCGACGCGACTGCGTTCTATGTCGAACATCGACGCGCGATGGACGAAGGCGCACGCGTTGCCTGGGAAGCGCGCTTCAACTACGACGAAGCAAGCGCGCTGCAGCATGCCATGAACCTTCGACTGCAAGACGAGGCCGCCTTCCACGCTGAGTACCAGAACGACCCTCTCCCTGAAGCGACCGCGCTCGACGATGAACTCCTCACCGCTGACGCGATCGCTGCAAAGACATCTGGCATGGCGCGCGGAGCTCTCCCAATAGGCACCTCGCACCTCACTGCCTTCGTCGATGTGCAAGCGAAGTGTCTCTATTGGTGCATCGTCGCGTGGGAAGATGATTTCACCGGCACGATTGTTGACTACGGCACGGAGCCAGATCAGAAGTTCCCTGCTGGCACTGCGTGGACGCTGCGCGATGTGAAGCGCACACTCGCAGCGGCGACTCCGCGCGCAGGGCTCGAAGGATCGATCTACGCCGGGCTCGACCGCGTCGTCGAACATCTCGTCGAACGCGAGTGGCGTCGCGACGACGGCGCCATGCTGCGCGTGGCTCGACTTCTCATTGACGCCAACTGGGGATCGTCAACGGATGTCGTCTATCAATTCTGCCGCGAAACAAAGCACGCAAGTTCGGTGATGCCCGCGCACGGACGCTATGTCGGCGCGTCGAGCGTGGCGTTTGGCGACTACAAGCGTCGGCGCGGCGAGCGCGTCGGGCTCAACTGGCGCATCCCAACTGTGACGGGTAAGCGCGCGGTGCGACATGTCACCTACGACACAAACTTCTGGAAAAGTTTTACACACGCGAGGCTTGCGGTCATGCAGGGCGATCCCGGATCGCTCTCGCTCTTTGGCCGCGACTCGCGCGTGCATGAGGTGTTTGCGTCACACCTCACGAGCGAGTACCGCGTGAAAACCGAGGGCCGCGGCCGCGTGGTCGACGAGTGGAAATTGCGGCTTGCCGGTGCTGACAACCACTGGCTCGATTGCTTGGTGGGCTGCGCGGTCGCAGCGAGCATGGAGGGATCAGTGCTCTTCGGCACCGATGCGAGATTCGTAGCGAGGCCGAAAGTCCGCCTGTCGGCCATCCGTAAGGGAGGCCACTAATGCCGCGCGCCAAGCGAGATGGCCTCGAAAAGGACGGCGCAAAGCTCGGGCTCTCTTGCCGCGCGTGCGGCTGCCAACACCTCAAGGTCGTCTATCTGCGGAGGCTTCGCAATGGAGAGGTCCTGCGACGCAGAGAGTGCAGGCATTGCAGCAAACGCGTGACGACGCGCGAGACGCAACCGTGATGGTTCGATTGATCGAACGATTCACACGAGCGCGCGCGAATTGCAAGGTTCGAACACAACACCCAGTCGGCACGCAGTGGATGCGATCCCTCTCCGCCACTCTTCCCGACACTCCACTCGCCGCAAAGCTCGCTCTTGAACTGCGGCTGTGTCCAGGTGTCGACCGCGAGGACGCTGCACAAGAAGCGTGGCTCGCCTCGCTCGAAGGCCGCAACCCAGCACGCGCCGTCAACACCTTCGCACAGCGAGAGCGTCGCCATCGCAGGCGCGAAGTCGCGCTCGCGATCGAGGGTCTGAAGTCCTGTCGCCTCTCGACCCTGCGAGCCGAGCGAACCACTGCACGCCGAGTGAACAAGCGCCGCGCAGTGGGTTCGACTTTGAATTCGACCTCAGCGTAACGATGTGACGCGTGTCGGTACTGGGCAAGAAGATGCCTGACCCCACTCCATCCATCACCGACGCCATTCGCGAAAACGCCGCAGGCCTCAAGAAGGCTTCCAACGACGCAGGCAGCATCGAGCAGCACGCAATCGCAGATCAGATCGCGGCCGATCGCTACCTCGCGTCGAAGCTGGCCATGTCGCGAAAGCACCGTGGCCTACGCATCTCGCGCATCGTTGCGCCCGCTGCTGGAGGCGCGACCTGATGCGTTGGCTCGCGGGGATTCTGAGCCGCAAGGCGTCTGCTGCACCACAGCGGCTTTCGATTCGCGCGCGCTACGACGCCGCCGCAACGACCGACGCCAATCGCAAGCACTGGGCCAACGCCGACGGGCTTTCCGCAGATGCCGCCGCCTCACCCGAAGTGCGTCGCATTCTCCGAAATCGCGCGCGCTACGAGTCGGCCAACAATAGTTACGCCTCAGGCATCGTCTCAACGCTCGCCAACGATGTCGTCGGCACTGGCCCACGCCTGCAGGTACTCACCGATGACGCCGAAGCAAACACCGCCATCGAGCAAGCGTTCAATGCGTGGGCCAACGCCATCAACCTCGCTGACCGACTGCGCACGATGCGCATGGCACGCGCTCACTCCGGCGAGTGCTTCGCGAAACTCGCATCAAACCCCGCAATCTTCGGCCCAGTGAAGCTCGACCTCGTGCTCGTTGAAGCCGAGCGCGTCGCGAGTCTCGCATATGGAGTGATGAGCTCCACCGAAGTCGACGGCATCGTCTATGACGCCGCTGGAAATCCGCTTCGCTACCGCGTGCTACGCGAGCATCCTGGAGATCGCGCGCTCAGGCTCGCGTCGGACACGATTGATGCCTCGCAGTTCATTCACTACTTCATGCCCGCGCGGCCAGAGCAACACCGCGGCATACCCGACCTCACACCCGCCCTGCCGCTCTTCGCGCAACTGCGGCGCTATACGATCGCCGTCCTCTCGGCCGCCGAAACCGCTGCAAATTTCGCAGGAACTGTCGAAACCGACGCGCCCGCCAACGGCGAGGCCGATCCTGTCGAACCCATGGACACAATCGAGCTTGAAGCGAACTCGCTGCTGACACTGCCCGCAGGCTGGAAGATGTCGCAGGTCAAGCCCGAACAGCCCGCGACGACCTACAGCGAGTTCAAACGCGAAATCCTCAACGAAATCGCGCGCTGCCTCAACATGCCATTCAATGTAGCCGCAGGAAACAGTTCGGGCTACAACTACGCCAGCGGTCGACTCGACCACCAGACATACTTCAAAGCCATTCGCATCGATCAGGCGCACATGAGTCGCACAGTGCTCGACCGCGTGCTTGGTGAGTGGTTCAACGAAGCGAAGCTCACCGAGAGGCTTGTGCCCACGCGGGTGCGCGTGCTCGACTCGCTGCCGCACCAGTGGTTTTGGGATGGCACCGAGCATGTCGATCCCGCAAAGGAAGCTACTGCGCAAGCGACGCGCCTCGCGAATCACACCACGACGCTCGCGAGCGAGTTTGCCAAGCAAGGCAAGGACTGGGAAGCGGAACTGCGGCAGCGCGCGCGCGAGCTCGCGTTCATGGATGAACTCGGCATCACCGCGCTCTCGTCGGTACCTCTCAACGAGACGCCACGCGAGCGCAATGACCAGCGCGCGGATCAGGCAAGCGACGAGGACACGCATGACGAACTTGATGAATCAGACCTCTAGTTTCGTTCCCAACGCGCGCCCCGTCGCGCTTGCGATGACTACGCCAATCGAGCTGCTGTCGGCGGACGCTGCATTGAGCTCGGCGACTGCAGGTGCGAGCGATGCCGCCGCTGAAACCTCGACTCCCGTGCTGAAGCGATTCGCGATGAGCGCCTACACCGGCGGCGCCATGACACTGCGCGGCTGGCGACATGCAACCGTCATCGACCTCGCGGGCCTGGCATGGAGTTCAAAGCCGCGGCCGATCCTCAAGGACCACAATCCGTCATTGATCGTCGGCCACACCGATAGTGTCTCCGTTGTCGATGGCGTGCTGCGCGTGTCGGGCGTCGTGAGCGGCGCGGGTAGCGTCGCGCGCGAGATCATTGAAGCGGGCGTGAACGGCTTTCCTTGGCAAGCGTCGGTCGGCGCATACGCCACGGAAACTGAAGAGATCCGCAAGGGTCGCAGCGCGATTGCCAATGGCAGATCGTTTGATGGACCCGTGTCGATCGTGCGTCGGTCGGTACTAGGAGAGATCAGTTTCGTCGCGCTTGGCGCTGACGACGCCACCGAAGCACGTATCGCGGCAGAGTCCGCAGGAAACACAGAGGAACGCACCATGACCGAACTCGAGCAAGGAACTCACGAGCAGGTTGCTCAGGCCGCGACCCCCACCGCCGACACTACTTCGATCACCGCGCGCATGCGCGCCGAGGCCGCCGCCGAGAGCACTCGCATCGCAGCGATTCGCGCCGCGTGCGGCACGCAACACATGTCCATTGAGGCGAAGGCCATCACAGAGGGTTGGGACGAAACGCGCACTGAACTCGAGGTGCTTCGTGCCTCGCGCCCTGTTGGTAACGCACCCGCTGCGCACATCCACTCGTCGAACGCAACTCCAGACATCATCGAAGCCGCACTCTGCAAAGCTGGCCGACTCACTGGGCTCGAGCAACACTTCCATGACAAAACGCTCGAAGCAGCCGATCGCCGCTACGGCCGCGGGATCGGTCTGCAAGAAGTGCTTCTTGAAGCCGCGTGGGCGAACGGTCACACAGGTCGCTCCATCAAGGGCGACACACGCGGTGTGCTCCAAGCCGCCTTCTCGAACCTGACGCTCCCCGGCATCTTCTCGAATGTGGCCAACAAGTTTCTTCTGACGGGTTTCACGGCGGTCGAAGGAACCTGGCGCGAGATCAGTGCAATTCGCTCTGTGAGCGACTTCAAACAAATCACTTCGTATCGCCTCAACGGCGCGTTCGCCTACGACGAGATCGGCCCAGCAGGCGAACTCAAGGCGGGTGATGTCAGCGAGGAGAGCTTCACCAACCAAGTGAAGACCTACGGCAAGATGTTCTCCGTCACGCGCCAAGACATCATCAACGATGACCTCGGCGCACTCACCGCGCTGCCCACGCGCATCGGTCGCGGAGCTGCGCTGAAACTGAATCAAGTGTTCTGGAGCGCATTTCTCGCCAACAGTGCGTTCTTCACCACCGCGCGTAAGAACTTCGCGTCCGGCCCGAGTTCGGCCTTCGGCATCGACGCGCTCACCGCGGCCGAACAACTGTTTCTCGACCAAACTGACACGGATGGTCAGCCGCTCGCTCTCTCACCCGCTGCGCTTCTTGTCCCCACAGCGCTCAACTCGCGCGCTGCGCAACTCATGAACTCGACCGAGATTCGTGATACCGCAGCAAGCACAAAATATCCGACCGCAAATCCGCACGCCGGCAAATTTCGCACGCTCTACTCGGCATATCTCTCGAACGCAACGCTCACTGGCAACAGTGCAACGGCGTGGTATCTGCTGGGCAATCCCGCTGATGTGCCGCTTGTTGAGGTTGCGTTCCTCAACGGCCGCGAAGTGCCGACGGTCGAAACAGCCGAGGCTGATTTCTCGGTGTTGGGTGTGCAGATGCGCGGCTACTTCGATTTCGGTGTGGCGCTTCAAGACTGGCGCGGCGGCGTGAAGATGGCCGGCGGCTAAGCGCTGCACGAAGGAAACACCTCACAGGAGATTCAACTCATGGCAACATTTGTGCAAAACGGAAAGTATGTCGATTACACGCCCACTGCGGCGCTGACTGCGGGAGCAGTCATTGTGCAGGCGGATCTCATTGGAGTCGCTGTGCGCGACATTCCTGCAAACACGCTCGGCGTGCTCGCGGTCGAGGGAGTGTTCAACTTCCCGAAGGCGACCGGAGCAAGCACTGCAATCGCAGTCGGCACTTCCGTGTATTGGGCGAGCGGCACCTCCACGGCGACCGCGACAGCTTCAGGCAACAAGCTCATCGGCAAAGTTGTGCGCGCCGCTGCGGACGCTGACGCAACCGCGCTCGTCAAGCTTTTCCAGTGAGGTCCATGTGCCCGACCTCATGGCTCGCGCTGCGGAGTTTATCGCCGCAAAACTCGGTGCAGAGATGTCGCGCACAGTGACCTATTCGCGAGGGAGTGACACCATCGCGTTGTCAGCAACGGTTGGGCGCAGTTCATTCGATGTCGACGATGGACACGGCATGCTGCGCTACCAAACGCGCGACTACATCGTGCGCGCGGACGCACTCATTCTCGCGGGCATCGCGACGCTTCCTCGACGAGGTGATCGGATCACCGAGTCGACTCGATCTGGCGAAGTAACCGCTGAAGTGGTGTCAATCAGTGGGAGTCCCGAGTGGCGGCCGTGCGATTCCTCGCGCGTGCTCATCCGCATTCACACGAAGCTGTCCAGCACGATGGAAGTCTCCGCATGACCACCGACGCGCAGAACACGCGCTCCTTCGCCACCATCCTCGGCCTCGCGCAACTCGCGGCGATTCTGCTGCAGTTCGCAGGACTTCTATGGATGGGCGGCCGCTGGAGCGCTCAGATGTCTGCGGTTGGAGAGCGCGTCACAGAGCTGCGGCAGATTGTCGGCGAACTCGCCAAGAGCCAAGCGCAAGGCGCGATCATCGACGCCTCGCAGGGCGCGCGGCTCGAGACGCTCGCGAAGCGACTCGATGAGATCGTTGCGCGGCTCGATAGGTTTGACATCGATCGACGCGAAGGGAGGCAATAGCCGTGGGCATCACCGCAACTGCCGACAGCATTGTCGCTGCACTCGACGCCGCCGACCTTGGTGAACCGAAATCGGTCGTGCGCGCGTTTCTCCCCTACCGCGACCGCGACCAACTCTCGTCGCTGACGCTCACCGTCATGCCACGCGGAATCGAGCGCACGCTCTCCACGCGCAGCGGCGTGCATCAAGTCGATCACCTCGTCGAAGTGGCGGTGCAGAAGAAAGTCGATGGTGCCGACGAGAGCGCGTTTGCTGCGGGCGTTGCAGTAGTCGAAGCGGCGACAGACCTACTTGCGGGTCTACGCCTCGCGGGAACTCCCGCGTGGAGTTGTGTCGAGACACGCATCGACCCACTCATGAGTGAAGAGCACGCCGCAAACCTCCGCGTCTTTACGAGCGTCGTGCACGCGAGGCTTCGCAGCCACGCGTGAGCCAGCACCTCTGTCGGTACTCACGAAGGAACACACTCCATGGCCTACAAACTCGGAATGGAAGCCGTCCTCAAATACGGCACTGCGGGAACCACCGCAAACACTGCACTCACGAGCGTGCGCAATGTCACGCTCAACCTTGAGAAGGGAGAAGCGGATGTCACCACCCGCGGCAACGGTGGTTGGAAGGCAACCGTCGCGACCCTCAAGGATGCGAGCGTCGAGTTTGAGATGGTGTGGGACACGGCCGATGCGGGTTTCACCGCCATCAAGAACAGTTACTTCAACAACACAGCGATCTCGCTGTTGATTCTCGACGCCGCAACGGGCGGCCAAGGGCTCGACGCGGACTTCATGGTGACGAAGTTCACGCGCGAGGAGCCGCTCGATGAGGCGATTGTTGTGAAGGTCACCGCGAAGCCAACGCTCTCGACTCGATCGCCCACATGGCACTCGGGTAGCTGAGCAACAAGAAACGAACGAGGAAATCTATGCACACCTTCCGTGACAACGCAGGACGCTCGTGGGAAGTCGCCGTCGATGTCGCCGCCATCAAGCGCGTGCGATCACTCCTTGGCATCGATCTGCTTGGCGTCCTCGACGGAGGCCAACGGAACGACTCCCCGACCAAGGGCTTCGATCCCATCACGCGCGATCCAGTGATCTTTGTCGATGTGCTCTATGTGCTCTGCAAGCTTGAGGCCGATCGCATCGGCGTGACGGACGAAGAGTTCGGTCGCGCTCTTGGCGGTGATGCACTGCGCGAGGCGACAGACGCATTTACTGAGGCTTTCATTTCTTTTTGCCCGAACCCGAGAGATCGCACGAGGATGAGGCGAGCGGTCGAGCACATGTCGACGCTGTTGGAGCACGCGCGAGTCACGCTGGACAACACTCTCGAACAACGGATCGAACAAGTGGTGAACTCCCATCTCGCCGCGCGTGGCGACTCATCTGGCAACTCGCTGGAGCCGTCGGAATTGACCCGCACCACTTCACGCTGCGAGAACTCTGCCTGATGAGCGAGGGCCGCGCGCGAGAGGAGTGGAACCACACTGCCGCGCTCTTGGCCATGCTCGCCAACGCGCACCGCGATCACCGCCAGAAGAGCGAACCGTTTGGCATCGATGACTTCCACCCATTTCGCGCGCCGCGCCAAAGCGAACCGCTCAAAGTTGACATCACCGTCCTGCGAGACGTTATTGTGAAAGAGCATGAACGATGAAAGCGAATCTCAACAGCCTCACACTCGCACTCAAAGCGAACCCCGCGCTCGCTGCTTCGCTTGCCGCGCTCGTGCTCGCGTGCGTCGCGCTCGCAGCCGCGCAGGGTTGTGACTTGCGCCACCTCGTCAAGGTCGACGCGCCACGGGATCTCCTTACAGCAGTCGACACACCCGATCCCGCAGAGGGCATCACACTTGCCGAGGCCGAAGCCGTGTGGACCGACTGGACCGCGTGGGTCAACGACCGCTCGACGCGCTTTCGCCGCGCAGTCGACGACGCAGAGGGTCGCTACGCAGCACTGGAATCGCTCGTAAACCTCGGCCTCGATGCCGCAAACACAGCAGCACCAGCCATCCCCGGTGGCGCGTTCCTCGTCGGCGGACTCTCGCTGCTCACAGGCCTCTTGCTCAAGCGACCCGGCGAGGACAAGCGCGTGTTTGCGGAGAAGAAGAACTCGTACAACGCAGGCCTCGAGGAAGGGAAGCGAGTAGTGCTTGACGCGATCAGGCCAGCTGCCACGTCTCCCAGGCAGTCATCCCCAACCGCGTGAACGCGGTCGGTACCTCTCGGAGATCCGCATGCCCGTGATGGTCGACAGCGAGGGCAAGTATGTGTCATTCACTGCTACGACGCCCATCACCGCGGGCGCGATCGTCGTGCTTGGCGAACTCGTCGGCGTTGCGCCGCTCAGCATTGCTGCAAACGGCGTCGGCCAGATCGCGGTGCGCGGGATCGTGCGCGTGCCGAAGCCTTCGAACACCAACATCGTCGCAGGCACCAAGCTTTGGTGGGACATCCTCGCGGGAACTGTTGTTCTCGTGCCATTCACTGACGAGTTCGGCATCGTCACTACTCCGTATCTCGGCAAGACCATCGAAGGCTCCGCGAAGGCAGCCACCACGGTTCGGGTTCGGCTCTCTCAGTAGCAAGGCGCTCATGTTCACACTCACGGTTGACAGCTTCAAAGACACATTCTTCGATCGCGATCGAGTGCAACGCGCTGCTGACGCGGCGAAGTTCGCTTCGCTCAAGAGAAGCGGCGCTTCGATTCGCCTCATCGCTCGGCGCTCGATCCGTCGGCGCAAGAAACCCTCCACTCCTGGCCAACCTCCCTCGTCGCGCAAAGGTCAACTCAAGGAACTTCTGTTCTTCGGCTACGACGAGCGAGCGCGCTCGGTCGTTGTCGGTCCTGCGCGACTCAGTCGCCCCACTGGCGCTCCCAACATCCTTGAGTTTGGCGGCAGTGCAAAGGCCACTGATCGAAGGCGAGTGCGGCGCATTGGTGACGGCGGTGAGATGCGCGTGTCCGACTCTGCGATGCAAGGAAGGACCGTGAAGCGCGCGTACGCAGACGCGGGTTCGCATGTCGCGTACGCCACCGTGCGTACCGCGCGTCAAGCCGCGCACGCTACTCGTCTCAACGACGAGCTCTATCGCCCAAACCCCGCAACCGCGCGCATCGCGGCGCGCCCCTACATGAGTCCTGCACTGACTGCAGCGCTTCCGCAACTCCCGCGACATTGGGCCCGTTCAGTCAACGGAGGATGAATGGCAACAAGCGGTGCATCCGGAATCCGCGCTGGCCGCGCATATGTCGAGCTCGGAGCCAACGACACGCTCTCTGCTGCGCTCGACCACGCGAAGAAGCAGCTCACAGAGTTCGGCGACGCAGCACGCGCCGTCGGCGGTGGCATCCAGACCGCGGGCCTTGCCATCATGGCTGCAGGCACGGCGATCGTCGGATCACTCGCGGCTGCTGGACTCACCTTCGCCAAAGTGGGCAGCGAACTCCATGATCTCTCGCAAAGATCTGGCGTCTCGGTTGAAGCGCTCAGCGAGTTGCGCTTTGTCTTTGGTCAAACCGGCGTAGAGGCGGCTGATCTTGAAACAGCAATCAAGAAGTTGCAGAAGGCCGTGGTCGAAGCTGCGAAGGGATCGAAGGGCGCGAACGAACTCATTACTCGACTCGGCCTCTCTGTGGCCGACCTCGCGGCAATGACGCCCGAAGCGATGCTCTCAGCATTCGCTGCTGCTCTCGCTGCAGTCTCAAATCCATCCGAGCGCGCAGCGCTTGCCATGGAGCTCTTCGGCAAATCCGGCACGAAGCTTCTTCCAGTACTTGCGCAAGGCGCTGAAGGCCTCGCTCGCATGCGCGCGTATGCGCGTGATCTCGGGCTCACCGTTTCAACCGACGCAGCACAAGCCGCGGACGCGCTCGATGATGCGATCGGCGAACTCACTTCCACACTGCGCATTCTCGTTTTCGAAGTTGGCGCTGCGCTCGCTCCGATCTTTCTCGAGATTGTGACTGTCCTGCGCGGCGTCGCAAGCGCAACGATCGAGTGGGTGCGCAGCAACCGCGATGCCATCGTGACGGCGCTCGCCGTGGGAGCAGCGCTTGTTGGCATTGGCGCTGTACTCGCGAGTATCGGCGGCGGACTCATCGCGCTTGGTGCAACGATCACTGGCACAGCAACGCTGCTTGGATTTCTCTCGACTGCGTGGAGTCTTGTCACCGCGACCGCTACTGCAGCATGGACCGCGATGACTGGCCCAGTCGCGCTCACGCTCGCCGCTGTGCTCGCCATTGGAACGGCGCTCATGTATGTCACTGGCGCGCTCGGAGCAGTGGCCGACTACTTCAGCCAGGTTTTCACGGCGCTTGCGAACGAATTGACGGCCACATGGGGCGGCGTACGCGACGCGCTTGCTGCGGGCGACCTCGCGCTCGCTGGTGAGATCGCACTCCAAGGTCTCAAGGTCGTGTGGATTCGGATCCTCAACGAAATCAAGAGTATTTGGCACACCTGGGTCTACGACCTCGCGGGCGCGTTTACGGTCATTGAGATCACCGCGCGCGAGATCTTCGAAGCGATCGTCGACTCGATCGTGAGCGGCGTCATCGCCATCGTGCAGGCGCTCGCGGAAGTGACCGGGATTGGCGACGAAGCTGCGCGTCGACTCCAGGAGGATTACAACCGTCAAGCTGCCACCGACAACGCCGCGCGCGAACAGGAGTTGATGGATCGGATCGCTGCACTCGAGCACGAGCGATCGTCTGTCACGAGCGCCAACCAAGCAGAGCTCGACGCAGCGCGAGCCGCGCTTGACCGCCTGCGCAAAGAAGCCGCCGACGCACGGCGCGCGGTCGACGCTCGACGCGCGAATCCGCCTCTGATTGAGCCGCCTGAGTCTGAACCGATCGAACTGACGATCAACGAGCCAAAGATCGAAGCGATCAAAGCCGCCAGCGCACAGGTCGAGCGCGTCGAGCAGTCGTTTCGCACCGCAGGCACATTCAACTTCGCGGCAGCAGCTGGACTCCTTGGCCCGTCGGAACAGGTGCAGCAGAAGATCGCAAACGCCACGCAGGCGACCGCAAGGAACACCCGCAGCATCCTCGACGCGATCAAAGGCGGCGGCCTTCTGTGGAGTTGAAGCTCGTTTGGAGTTGACGCATGACAACGACGGTCCACCAACTGATTGAAGGCACCGAGGTCACGACTGGCGCGAGCCCGTCGGTCACACTCAAGTACTTCGTCGATGGAGCGGTCAGTGAAAACTTGGCGCTCGATGCCGTACTGGCAGTCTGCCCCGCGACCTATAACGGCATGCCGAGGCAATCGCGCTCAGCGGAGCCGATCAGCGACACAAAATATCTCGTCACTGCGCGCTACTCGCCGCAGGAGTCCAACGACCAAGGCAATGCAGGAAGCGCGCCGCCGGAGAGTTCGTATGAGTTTTCGACGGGCGGAGGAAGCGAGATGATGTTTGTCTCGCTCTCGACCAAACAACGCGTCGCGCTTGCTGGCGGCCCACAGGCGCCCGACTTCCACAGCGGTGTCAACGTGACGAACGACGGACCGCAGGGCGTCGAGCGCACTGTGCCGATCTTCAACTTCAGCGAGACGCACTTCAAGAGTGCAGCGGAAATCACCAGCTCGTCTATCTCTACGCTCTTTGCACTCACGGGCTGTGTGAACAACTCCGCCTTCCGCGGATTCGCTTCGGGTGAAGTGCTCTTTCTTGGTGCACGCGGCTCTAAGCGCGGCGTCACTGGTGATTGGGAGATCACATATTCGTTCGCCGCAAGTCCCAATGTCACCAACGGCACCATCGGCGGCTTCACTGGCATCAACAAGGATGGCTGGGATTACTTGTGGTTTCTCTTCGAGGACAAAGAGGATCCCAACGCCGAAAAGATTGTGCGTCGGCCACGGGCTGCGTATATCGAGCAGATCTACAAGCGCGGCAGTTTCGCGGGCTTGGGGATATAGGTCATGTCGGACTACCTCAAGAATGTCAGACGCGGCGAGCCGATCGACCTCTCTGCAGCTGCGTGGAACAAACTGATGGATATGGCCCGCCGCGACGGCGTGCGTGGCGCATCCGGAATGGCTGACCCACTCTTTGCGAAGCGCGATCGCGATGTGGTGCTCGTCAAAAACATGTCAGGTATCGAGTACCCACGATGGGGTGTACTCGGTCTTGGCGCACCCGTGTATGTGCCGCAGCACAACCCGCCGAGCGGAAAACAAGAGTTGCCGCAAGACTTCGCGGAGAACTTAGTACTCCGCGGCGAGATGCCCGTCGCGGGAGTGCACGAGGGACTCTTCGGTGTGCTGCTTCAACCGCTCAAAGATGGTGACATTGGCGCCGCGATTGTGTCGGGGACTTTCGGTTGCGTGATTGTTGTGCAAGACGGGCGCCATCGCTTCGCTGATGTGTATCCGTCGCGCGCGGCGGGTGGTTCGGGCGAGAGCTTCTCAAGTGGCGCAGCACTCATCGATGGCGATGTCTTGCTGCGCAGTTGCGATCACGGCGGCGCGGAGATCCTTTGGAAGGAAGCGGGACTGGGCGAGCGATATGCGGCGATCAGGCTCGCGCAACAACCTCGAACGAGATGGCGAGCAATCCTCGGAGCAGCGCACCTTCTCCCCGGCGAACGCTTTCGTTGGCGCTACGAATGGCACGAAGCGCGCATCGACGCCGATCCCGCCAGTCCGACCAGCGGCTGCTACATGCCACTCGAAGTCGGGCTCTCAAGCAAGGACACACTCGGCAGCGAAGTCGACGCGCGCATGGCGATCAACCGCTACGAGTCGCATCTGTCGCAGATTCATTCGCAACCTGACAATGGCATCGAAGGCTTCGCCATTGCTGGCGCGTGCCTCGTCCGGGGCGTACCCGAGTCGTGCCCGCCCGAGAGAGCGGCGGTGCCGATCCTCCAACCAATCCTTTCTGGTGTCTGCGTCGAGCTCGTCGCCGAGCCCGATTCCCACGGGAACACGCGATACACGTTCGAGGCGCTCAACGGTGTGATCTTCACCGAGATGACCGTGCCGCCGCTGCGAGGGACCTTTCAATGAACCCGCGTGTGAACGACCCAAACCAAGTGGTCGAAGCGATCCTCGCGATCGAAGCGATGCGACCACCGCCCCGCTTCATTGTGCACCTTCGTTGCCATGACAACGCGCTCGTGTCGGCACTCCGAAGAAGGCGCTGCGATGGTCTCGGCGTCGACACAGAAAGCGAAGCAGCCGACATGCGCGGAGCAATTGGAATCAACGCAAATGAGCGCGTGCCTGTCGCTGACGGCGTGGCCGACTGCGTCATCTTTCTTGGCGCAACCACTGCAGAGCTCGATCACGCGTGGGCTGAGATCCGCCGCATCGCCCGGCCGCGCGCGCACTTCCTCTTGTCGTTCACTCGCGCACCCACGGCAAGTTGGTGCAGCGCACGACTGACAGGAGCAAGCGTCTCACGGCGTCATCCCTTTGTGTGGGGCACGTTCCATGCGTGAGCACGCTGGCGACATCGCTGCGCTCCAATCGGGGCTTCGGCAACGCAGGCCAAGTTTGAGCGGCGTGCGATTGTGGACTGCCGACTTCGACCATGTGTCGCTCGCGAACTTCTACCGCGGCAAGCACGCGTTTCTTGTGCTCAGTGGGCCAAGTCTCTTGACGCACGACCTGTCTGAGCTTTCGCGCCGCGGCATCGTGACGATGGGCGTCAACAACTCGTGGACAGTAGTACGCCCAACGCTGTGGACCTGTGTGGATACGCCCGATCGCTTCGTCGACATCGGATGGAAAGACCCGGGGATTACGAAGATCGTGCCTATTGAGCATTGGAACTCGCGGCTGCGTGTCGCGCTTGGTGAGGGCCGCTTTCGCGCGAGTCAATTTCGCGTGGCCGACATGCCAAGCGTGTTGATGTATCGGCGCAGCGACACGTTCGATCACCGCTCGTTTCTGAGAGGCGACACGATCTCGTGGGGCTGCGCGACAAGCGCGACGGACTCATTGGGCATCAAGGGCAAGCGCAGCGTCATGCTCGCCGCGCTCGGGCTTCTCTACTACCTCGGCTTTCGCCAGGTCTATCTCGTGGGCGCTGACTTTCGCATGGCGACCAACCAGAGATATGCCTTCGACGAACAGCGTTCGGCTCAGGCGATCCGCCACAACAATGTGCTCTACGAGAGTCTTGATAGGCGCTTCCACGCGCTGAAGCCAGAGTTCGCGAAGGCGGGTTTCTCTGTCCACAACTGCTGCGAACACAGCGGGCTCACTGCGTTTCCGAAGATCAGATTTGCCAAGGCCGTCGAACGCGCGAGCGCGGAGTGCTCGAAACCTGTGCCGACGGATGGTTGGTACGAACCAATACGGGAGAACAAACGATGAGTATGACTTCAAGTGGCTCGTCAAATCCGATGCGATACTTTCTCTATATTCCGGTGTGGGCCACGACGCAGCAGCCTGAGGGCAGCGACTCGGAGAGCAACTCGAGTGGATCATTGAGTGAGTCGAACAGCAGCGGATCGAACAGTGGCTCGGGTAGTGGATCATCGAGCGGCACTGGTGGCTCGTTGGGAGGATCAAGTGGCGGATCCAGTAGTGGATCAACCGATGGTTCGAGCGGAGGATCCACTGGCGGTTCTGGCGGTTCTGGTGGTTCTGGTGGTGGTTCCGGCGGCGGTGGCGGCGGATCGGGCGGTGGCGGCGGCTCCGGCAATTGCCTGCTCTACGGTTCCCTCGTCACGCTCTCTGACGGCAGCACGATTGCCATCGAAGAGCTGCGCCCTGGCATGGAGGTGGCGTCGCTTGCAGTGCCCGGGCTCGACACCGATGTCGACTACCGCGCGCAGTATGCGTGGCTCTCTTCGCACGGTCTTGATGGCTGCGCGCCGCGGAGCGTGCGCCTCGATCATGTGCGCAAGGGCGAGCACGACGGACACTTTGTCATCAACGATCGTATTCGCGCAACATTCGAGCACCCGTTTCTGATCCGCCGCGGCGACCAGTGGGGCTTCGCGTCCGCGCACCTCCTTGAGATCGGCGATCGGCTGGTCGTTCCCGCGCACGGTGGCTCACTCGGCGAAGAGCGCATCGAGTCGATTGAGGCAATCGCCGGCGTCGTGCGCACGGTCGCGATTCATGTGCCGGGCACGAACATATTCATCGGCGACGGCGCGTGGATGCACAATGATCTCTCCCTCAGTGCGATGTCGAGTTCGAGCGGCTCGATGTCGTCGGGATCGGGCATAGGTTTGTCGAGCGGATCAAGCAGCGGCGGCAAGAACAGTGGCTCGAGCTTCTCTGGCAGTGCTTCCACGGGAGGCACCGCGCTCTCGGGAAGCGGACCGCAGTTTTCTTCGACATTCACTCCGACAACTGGCAAAGGTTGAAATGCGACGATGGCACATTGTGGCCGACCTCTGCAATCGCCACGGCCTTCGCCGCGGCGTCGAACTCGGCGTGCGCGAGGGACGCTTCACGAAGCACATCCTTGTTCATGTGCCCGACAGCCAACTGATCGGCGTCGATGTGTGGCGCGCGCTCCCCACGCGTGACGCGCCCGGCGCAGAGACATACGCAGAGTGGCCCATGGCTCGCTACCGCGCTCAAGCGATCGCGCTCGTCGATCAGTTCCCGAATCGTTGCCGCATGCTCGAGATGACCACTGACGAGGCTGCCAAAGCGCTGCCCGACGCAAGCGTCGACTTTGTATTCATCGACGCAGACCACACTCAGGATGCCGTCGCGCGCGACATCGCTGCGTGGACACCGAAGGTGCGACCAGGCGGACTGATTGCGGGCCACGACATCCGCTGGCCATCCGTGCGCCGCGCTGTGGCAGCAAGCGGGCCATTTGAGGAAGTGGGCCACGACGAAGTGTGGTTGCGGTGGATCTCATGACGCCGACAATCGCGTGTGTACTGCGCTCGGGCGGCCGCTACAGCGCTGACTGGGTCGCGCGACTCAAGCGCGGCATCGAACGCCACACGACGGTGCCCCACCGCTTCGTGTGTCTTACTGATGTCGATGTGCCCGATGTCGAAACGATCGCACTCGTCGAAAGTTGGCCAGGATGGTGGTCGAAGATCGAGCTCTTCCGGCCGGGGCTACTCACCAGACAAACGCTCTACCTTGATCTCGATGTCGTGATCGTCGGCGACATCGCACCGCTCCTTCGAGCATGCGACGCCTTTACGATGGTGCACGAGCGCGGCACGAGTAATTACTTCAATTCGTCAGTCATGGCGTGGAACGGCGACATGAGTTTCCTGCACAATGCGTTTCGCGCAGACGCGCTTCAACACATGCATCGCTATCGCAGTCATCCGCGCATCGGCGATCAGGCGTTCATCAGCGAGTTCCTTGTGAGCGAAGGTAAGAAGCCACGAACCTTTCGCGGCGTGCTCGGCTACGACGCGATTGTGTCGTACAAGCGCGATCGATGCGAGAGTCGTCCCCCGCCGAGCGCATGCGTCGCGAACTTCCATGGCCGACCAAAGCCGTGCGATTTCGAGACGGGCTGGGTGGCGGAAGCGTGGAAGTGAGAACCCACACAAGCACAGGCGAGCCCACGAAGCGGAGTGCCTAACCAACAAGGCTTCGATGTGGGTCACGCCCGTGCAGACATCATCTGCAAAGCCCCGACATCAACAGCAAAGTGTGGCACGACAACGAGTTACGCCACTCTTCCACGCGCAGGCAACTCGTCAGTCAGCGTCGACTTCGGTCGACTCCCGCTGCTGTGGTTGTCAAAGCATAGCAAAGATGCGAGCATGCCCACTCGAATCCACACCACCGCGACCGATTCGGGGAGCAATAAATGGCTGAAAGTTCAGCGTATGGCGGACGTGGACGCCCATGGCATCCAGAGTTCGTCGAGTACATGGAGTTCATCGTGCAGCACCCCGTGTACAGCGGAATGCCGGATGCATACTACGAACCTGGGCGCATTCAGTGGGAAGCCCCATCCAATCGCAGCAGCGGGCAGTTCAAGGACACGCATGGTCGACGTGCAAAGTGGTGGGCCGCGAAGGCCGCGGAAATCGGCGTGTCAACAGCTTCTGATCAGTGGATCTCACGCGTCGCCAAAACCATCCACCCTACGAAACTGAAACCGTGCAAGATCTGCGGACGCCAGCTTCAGCTTCGATATGCCTATCCCCAGGAAAGGCTACTGCAGAGACTTCGAGATTTGCGCGGGGTTCCAACCGACTTCCAATTCGATCCGCTCGAGCCAATCTCTGACCTGGTACTTCGATTGGATCGACACTGCGGGTCCACCGTGATTTCACAACTTCCATCCGTGTTCAGCAGCGGACTCAAGGCCCTCAACACCAAGCCGATTCCTCGCTCGATGCCTGAATGGATCGACTGGCTCGAGAAGCATTACATCCCGTCAGAGCCACGTGGCGTTCTCAGTCCAGGCGCCATGTCAAATGCGCCAGACCGCTTCGACGGCTTTCACTGCGACAACTTGTGCTGCAGAAAGCACGCGGATAAAGGTCGAAGCAAGGAGAATTTGCAGACGTACGTGACAGATCGCCGGGTGTTTGAGTACTGGTCTGCCGGGGACTGGGTGGCAGCCGACCGTCTCATGGGCCTCGTGCGTACGACATTGTCTTCGGCGACCTGCCGAAACGGCCATCAAGGACCATGCGCGGCTGACCACATTGGCCCGATTTCGCTAGGCTTTTGTCATCGGCCACGGTTTCAGTTGTTGTGCACCCCCTGCAACAGTGCAAAGAGCAACCGAATGTATCTCTCCGATGTTCTGCTTTTGAAGCAACACGAAGCGACAGGAGAGACAGTCGTTTCGTGGCATTCGCGTGCGGTGTGGGACCTTTGCAAAGATCGTGTGGGTACCGACGAGCACGCGAGGCGACTGTCAAAGTTGATGCGCGACAACCGGCACTCTCTGATGGCTGCACTCAAAGAGGTGTACGACGCCAACGGCCTGACCTATCTTGCGTCCCTCCTCGAACTCGACCGCGCAAATTTTGACGTGACATTCACCGAACTCAAGGCAACCGATCATCTCACGGCATATGCAAAGTTGGTGCATTCGGCACGCGATACCAAGTATGCGGTCGAACAGAAGGTCCGCCGCCTTCGGATCGCGTTCGACGAACTATCCGCGTACTTTGAGAAGCGGAATAGAAACGCATTTGTCGCCTGCCCAACCACCACGCATCTGAAACGAGCGGTCGATAGTCTTTCAAAGGCTCGATCTGGATTCTCGATGCAGGAGGCCTTGCTTGCGAAGGCGAATGCCGCAGCGAAGGATGCCCAAGGAAGCCTATTCAGGGCCTCTCTCGATTCGACCCGAGCGGTTCCCGCTTCGGCCTTTGCCGCAACACATGCAGCACTCGAAGCGCATATGAACCAGACGGGGAGAACCCTCGCCGAACTCTGGGAATCTGATCGCTACTGCCGCGAGATAGCTGAGGATGTCGACTAGGTTTATGAGGAGGCCAGCTTGCCGCGCCGCCGAACGCTACCCGTATTGATTGGATCCGGCAGCTCGGTCAGGGAATCAACATCCGATCCTCGAGTGCTCAAAGCCGCGATGTAGGACTGTGCGCTAGTGCACCCGCGCATCAGCGATTGATAATCCGATTTTGGAGCGGTTACATATTCGAGAGTCTCCCCGTTCTCACCTGCAACGAGCGCTGGTAAATCGCCGAGGGCCTCAAGGACGGAGATCGGTGTGCCGCCAAAGAGGCCGTTCGTCAGTGGTCCGTGAGGCAATTGAAACGCCGCACGCTTCCTGAATCCAACAATGATGATTCGCTTCCGACGCTGCGGCACGCCATACTCCTCGGCGGATACGCGCCAGACCACTATCTCCCTAGCGACGGAACGAAGCGCCTGACTGACGCGCTCGAAGACCCGACCTGATTCCATGTTGATCAGGCCCGTCACATTCTCGAACAAGAAGGCGTCGGGATCGACCGCCTCGACGATCCGACAGTAGTCATTGAAGAGCAGATTGCGTTCATCTGCCTCGCTACGACGATTCCCCGCGGTCGAGAACCCCTGGCATGGAGGTCCTCCAACGAGAACCTTCGGCACTCGCGAATCGCCGGAGGCTGCCAACTCGACGATCCTGTTTCGGATGTCCTCTTCTCGAACATCGCCAACCACAACATTTGGGTGGATGTTCCGCACGAATGTCTTCATGGCGTGTTCGTCGATATCTGATGCCACCAAGCTCTTCCAACCAGCCCAGTGGAATCCGAGTGAGAGCCCACCTGCACCCGCGAACAAGTCGACGAGATTCCCGGGGCGCCCGAACGAGGTGGCCAACCAATACGCAAGGAGCGGCGGTACCGCGTTCCCGATCTGCTTTGATACAGCGGTGAGCGGTCCGGTGAAAACGAAGCTGTCAGGGAAACTCTGCAGGCGGGCCGCTTCGCGGTAGGAGAGCGTGCGAAGTTGCGCCCACTCGTAATGCAAGTGGCAACCGTTCCCGGGTCGACCAACGTAGGTAGAGATCGTGTACGAGGGCTGCGACGGATGCAGCCTCCCGTAATAGGTTGAACGACTTCCCTCGCCTCGCGCGTAACTCTCGCGGATCTGCTTCAGTCGCTGAGAAGGCACGGACTCGGGAATGTCCTTCCAGTTACCGCCTGGCGGAACAGCCCGCGCAAACTGCAGATCGAGTGCGCTAAGTTTCGGCGCAATATGATTCCGAATCATCACCACAATTCCTTGTAAAGAAGGGCGTCTCGCTCTTCCGCTCTCAGTTTCGGGAAAGCCGGCAGCACGCTGGCAAAGGCGTCGCGATCGAGTCCGTACGCGCGCGCCACGGCCACCTCAAGCCCTGGAAGTTCGATAGAGGAGTTCAACCGCCTATCGAGCATCAGCAACAGCCGTTCGCGCTCGGGCGACTCGAGCAGAAGAGTTAGAGGTGCGGCGCACCGTCGCAGCACCCCCTGCGAAACATGCGTTGTCGCGAGCTTGGTTCGAACCTGAAGCTCAAAAACCAAGCTGTTCATGACGGCGAGCAAAGCCGAAAGGGCTTTCGCGTCACCAGTTCGAAGAAACGCGATTCCAAGTGAGTTGCCCGTCACATTCCTTGGCGGCACGAAGGCGACGTGCATTCGCCTGCGCTGGGTGGGACGCGAGACATCGCGCCATGCAATCCTTCGCTCCAACACAGTTGCGGGAATCTGACGCTTAGTCGGATCGATGTAGTCGATGGATTCTCGCTTGACCTGGAATGGGAACACATGCCGCCCCTTCAAAAAGGGGATGCCACCAACGACAGATCCAAATGACTCAGCCAAGCGTGTCTCGTCGAGCTCTCTTCCGAGCCGCAAGCCGATGCGTAGATCCTCTTCTAGCATTGAGAGCGATGCGTGTTGGCCGCAAATCAACCGAACGATCTCCTCCGCATCTCCTGCTACATTGAGTGCCAAGGGATCACTCAAACTCGAACGGAGGATATGTTCGCGCGACTCAACCTGATTGCGCGCAGCATCGAAGCGCGTGAGCTGAAAGCAACGCGTTGGTCCGCCTTCCCGCGCTGCCAAGGTTACGAACGCCTGGTCGACCGAGTCGAAAAACTTTGCTTCCGCGGGGTAGTACTCGATTCCGCTCACATCTAGCCTCTGGAACAAGCTTGCTCTGAAGGGCGATGAAGCTTGGTCGGCGAAGATCGCTGCCGGCAGAACTATGTACATCGCAGCGCTTGCCCGAAGCAGCCGCGCAGACGCGATGGCGCCCGCGCGCGCCAGATTTACCCCGTACCCCGTGACCGCCTTGCCTGATGCACTCTTGCAGCCTGGGAACTCACGATCGAGCCACTCGGCATATCCCCGCAGTGACTGCCTGTACTCGCCGGGTAACTCCACAGCGTCGCGCGAGTCCGGCTTGAGGAGTTCCCAAGGAGGATTGGTCAGCAGCAAGTCAACACTTGCCGTCTCGAGGGGAACTCTTCGGAATGTATCTCCGCTCAACGCTACGAGTCGAACTCTCGCCGAAAGCCCAAGATCCTGAAGGAGGGCACCGATTGCGCTGCGGGCGGTGTGTACCGCTTCGGCGTCGTAGTCAAAAACTCGGACCTCCGACAGACGTTCAATCGCGTTCTGATCGATCGCAGCTCGTCGCAGCCAAGCGACTACCAGCCTCCCGTCGCCACAAAATGGATCGCAGACGCACTGGGGCTGAAATCCCGACGCGACTGCTCTTGCGGCAAGCGCCCCCGCTATCTCGAGAGGCGTGTAAAAGCGACCGGTCAGCCGCGCCTCAATGTCAACTCGACTCGACGAGCGCTTCGCGATCTCAACATGCAGCATACTTCACCCCTCGAACCAACCGAGACACCATTTCGTCTGGCACAAGAGGCGCATTTTGACATTGAACGACCGCTCGCCGAATCACGGCTCGAACCACCCCGACGGAGCGAAGGTTCGCGTTCGAGCCAAATCGAATTGCCGGCCCTTGATTCGCTACAGCATTCTCGTTTCTGATCACGCGTGCGAGTGACTCCCCGTCCAATGAGAATGCAAGCCAGTCACTCGAAGTGGGAGCCGCTCCCTCATCGATCATGAGCCTGTCACCGGGCTGCAGACAAAGGTCAGACTCGCACGACGCCGAAAGGCACCAAAGTACGGCTATTCCGCCGCCTGGTAGCAGTTCCGCAAACCACTTCGCACCGGCTTCCGACCGGTCATGAGGGGATTGAGCAACGCCGACCTGGCGCTCGCAGAGATCCGGGCACGCACTCGACAGCACCTGCAGGCCGCGGAACCGCCGAGCAGCGAGTCGCACGTAGCCCTTCCGTTCGAGTGCTTTGAGGTGGTCACGAACCGTGGCGGTCGATCGGAAGCCCAACTCGGCCTGCAACTCGCGGTAGGTCGGTGGAAGATCGCCGCGCAGCGAGCAAACCCGCAGCACTCGAAGCACGCGAAGCTGGGCTGGGGTAAGCGGGCTCAAGGTGGCGCTACCGTACCACTCATTTGAGTGCCCCGCAAGCGTTGCCTCCGTCGTGGCCGCTCGAACATTGTCCGCACATGCTGACATACTGCGGCCGACGAGCAAGCACACTATGCCGGACTGCGACTCACCTCCCGAACACGACTCAAGCGACATCACCGCGAACTCGGCAGGATCTCCTTGGACTCCGGTACGGTTCCAACTGTTGGAGTGGTTTCGCCAAGATGCGCCGTCGCTCGCTGGAGCGTACGAAGCAACTGTCTTTCTCGTTTCCACTCCATCAGTTCCGGCGCGGGTCCATTTAGTCTGCCACCTTGTGCGCGACATCTACGGCAAGCTTCCAGAGATCCTTGACGGGGAGTTTCGTTTCCAGAGTGCCGGTGCTGTCTACCCACCATTCATCGATACGATCGCCAACCATTGGAGATCACCCGATGGCGCCCTGTTAACCAACGCCGCAGCTTCCGAAACCGCGCCGAGCGCGTCCGACCGCGTTAACGTTCCGAGAGCGGCTGCTCGCGCGGTAGACGACCTCCTCGCTCGACGAGCGGTGCTCAAAGATCAGCCCCGCAGCACGGAGGTCCTTGCTCGAGCGCTATTCAGACGCTTCGCCGAATCTGGGCTTCAACCACCTGCTCGCCTGGCCGCCACGTTCGAGGAGGAGAGGAGATGGTTCACCGACCGTGCGCACCTGGTACTTGAGCGCGCCAAAGTACCTGCTGAGGAAGGGCTGCTCGATCATTTCGCCTCATTCGAGGGTGCGCTCCATTCGCTCGTCGGCGAGTACTTCACAGGGAAGGAGGAGCTGGATGCAATCCTCGCACAAGCCAACGCCTGAGCAGGTTATGGCAGCGGTCGCGCGGATCACCGCGCCTCATCTCGAGCGCTACTTTTTCGAGAGGCTCGAAAACCCCGCATGGATCGAGCCCCTGCACGCGCACGGCTTCTTCAAGGATCCGCCCGCTCCCGAGCGAATGGACGGCGGAGTGCGCTGCAGACTCTGGCCTCAGTCGGCGTATCTCGCACGCATGGCGCCGAGTGCGCCCGAGGCGGTCGCGACGATTCTCGGCACGCTCGAGACGAGCAACTGGATGGTTGTGCGCGACATGCTAGTGGCCGCGAGCCAACTGCCCTCGCCGCTCGTTCGATCACTCGTGCCTAACCTCGGCGACGCCGTTCGCTCGCATCGACTTTGGCATTCACTCGACACCCTCGGCGCAATCGTCGCAAACTTGGCGCACGACAATCACTCTGAGGTCGCTATCGACTTGATGATCCGCGGGTTCGGAGGTGTTGTTGAGCGAGACGAGCAGACCCTTCGACAGGCGTCATATCCATTCTTCGAGGCGCTGACTGAGTCCGTGGTGCCCGCGCTGGCGCGATCCGCTCCGCTCCCGCTACTTGAGGTGTTGCTGCGATGGGTTCGCTCCGCAGCTTCCAAGGAGCACCCCTCGCGGGCTGATGGCGATGAACTGTCATACATCTGGCGACCAGCGATCGAGGAACACGAACAAAATCGGGACCACGATTTCGCAGGTCGGCTGCTGGGAGTTGTGCGCGATGTGTCGGAGCGCGCCATTCGCGATGCTGGCCTCGGCGTCAGCGCTCTTCTCGACGTACTCCGACCCGATGGTTCGGTCATCGGTCAACGCCTTGCCCTGCACCTCATCGGAGAGTTTAGCGAGAGGGAGCATGGCTTGACAGAATCAATGATGCTCAACCACAGGCTGTTTGCAGACCATCGTGTCAAGCACGAGTACGCACGGCTGATGGCGCGAAGATTCTCTCTGCTCAATCCCGACCAGCAGTCTCAGTGGTTCTCATGGGTCGTCGCTGGGCCACCTGATGATTCCGCCGCGGACCCCGCGAGCCGCTCCCAGTATGTTGCCTATTGGAAGTTCTGCCGGCTGCACTGGATCTGGGAGCACCTGACAGGTGCGCACCGCGCCTTCTACGAGAAGATGTTGACGGAACACGGCGTTCCGGAGTTGGCGGATCTCAATATTCACTTCGGCGGGGTTCAGTCAGTCGTTGAGCTTTCCCCGTTCACAGTCGAGGAGCTTGCGGCAAGAGGCTTTGCCCCGGCGATCGAACACGCCCGAAGCTGGCGTCCAGAACCATGGTACCGTCGGTTTGATGCGCCTTGCATTGAAGGGTTCGCCAACACATTTCAGCAGTATGTCGCAACCGCGCCCGACCGCTTCTCTCGCGGTGCAACAATTCTCATCGGCCTCTCCGCGCCGTTCATTCGAGCGTTCCTACGCGCCATGATGGACGCGATCAAGCGCGGCACGCGAGTTGATATCGTGAGCATCCTGACACTCTGCCACTGGGTGCTCTCGCGCCCGGTCGCGGAACGAACCTCGCCCAACGGCGAGTGCGAGCCCTTGCTAGATAAGGACTGGCAATGGTGTCGAGAGACAATCGGAGAACTGGCGGCGGCTGTGTGTGGAGCGCGCACCGATTCCCGACCGACCTACGGGGTCGAACTGCGAGAATCTCTCTGGACCTCGATAGAACCGCTCCTTTGCGACAAGGCTGACTCGCACATCGTCCAACAGCAGGCCTGCATCGATCCACGTGTGTCTGATTGGACGCTTCTTTCGGTCAATTCGCCGCGCGGGAAGGTGATGGCGGCCATTTGGGCGTACGCGGACTGGCTGGCGTGGCATCTCGATCCTGCACGCAAGGACCACACCAAGTTTGCTGGGACACTCGATCAGATGCCTGAAGTGCGGTCTGCGCTAGAGCGGCAGCTCACCGATGAATCAGCCGGGTTCACGGGACGTGCCGGATTCGGGATCCGGCTGGGTCTACTCTGGTGGATCGACACAGACTGGTTGGCCAGACATGCGTCAGTGATTTTCGATCTGCGCGCCTTCGAGATTGAACCGCAGCGGGCGTTCGGTTGGGCTGCTTGGAATACGTTCTTGTTCTCGAATCGGCCACACGTCGAGCTGTACAAGGTGCTTCGGGACCAGTTCGGTTACGCCGTTGATCAGGCCGCTCGCTGCGACCAAGTTGGTGACTCGAGGGAAGGGCCGTACTTCCATCTTGGCCAGCACTTGATGACGCTCTACGGTCGCGGAGACTTCGGATCTGACGCGGAAACGGCATGGGAAGCCGACCAAGGAGTCATCCGACGCCTCGTCACCCAGGCTCAATGGGCAATCCGCAGCTACGCGATCGAGTTTGTCGGAATCAGCCTGAATGATTCCGGCGGCAAGGTTCCCGACGAGGTGAGAGAGAGATTTGTCGGGCTCTGGGAGCGATATTGGGCACAGGCCGGTTCCACTGATGCGCGCGCCGATCCGAACAGCGGCGTCTTTGGTTGGTGGTTCTGCTCGGGCGTGTTCGATCCGGCTTGGTCGATTCAACAGCTTGAGAGCTTCGTCGCACGCTGTCCAAAGGCCGAGCCCGATCATCTGATCGTGGAGCGCCTGGCAGCGACGGCGGAAGCCGATCCGCTGCGCGCAGCCAAAATCGTGGACATGCTTGTCGCAGGAGATAACGAAGGCTGGCGCGTTCGAGGATGGGCCGCCGACGCCAAGAAGGTGCTGGCGATTGCCCTCAAGGCAGGAGGTGAGGCGCGTGGGGCCGCCAAAGCCGCAATCGACAGACTTGGAAAGCACGGCCACAACGACTTCGGAGCCTTGCTGAAGGCTTGACGACTGTGGAAGACTCACGCTGGGAACAACACAGCGATTCCAGATAGGCTGGAGTCAAAGCGGGATGTGCGCTCGGGCTTGCCTCGATTTCGCAGCCATCAAGGCAGGTACCATTGACGACCGAAACGAGCGTTCGAGAGGCTCAGGTTGGGCATGCGAAACCCATCGCGAATCATCTGATGAAATCCCGCAATGGATGGATCAATACGATCTGTGTTCAGACAAACGAGCGAGTGGGCGTCACTCAGCGTCAGACCGATCCGATGGCTTCGCTCGTCGAGCGGCTTCTTCGAAAGCACGCAGATCCGACTCAAAGTCTGCCCGCTTCCCTTGTTCCCTTCGTCTAACGACTGGCGTGGATCTCCAAAGAAACGATACAACTCGCCCAAACAGCCCTAGACCTAGGCCGAGGATCGCGCCAACGACAGCGAATCCGAGAAGCGTCTGAATCAAGTCTGGCATTTGGTGCCCTTACGATCATGATAGAATACGCTGTATGGAAAAACGAGATCGACTCCTGCGCCTGGACGGTGGTCCAAATGAGGCCCGCCAATTCTTCTCAGAGCGAAACATTTCACATATCCATGAAACCAAGAGCCTAATCATCTTCGGGTGGACTTGCGAACCGAGGGACAATCCCGCAATTGGGGCGCGAGGGTATGAGTGCGCGAGATCTCTTCCGTCGGTGGACCATGCCACGGCCTGTATCGCTGGCGACTACCTCATGGACTGTCATGTTGCGGCCCAGTTGTTGGAGAACCGGCAACGACCAGGACTGCTCTTCCCGGATCGCATTGAACTGTACATGGGTGACTCAAGACTCGCAATTGCCCAGCGGATGGTTGTGCTCAGTCGCGTCGACGGTCAATCTGGTTGGATGCCGATCGCAGATGAGATTCGCAATTTCTTCGCGCAGATCGCGCCAGACGTTGGGCCAGCATTCGCCGCAACCGCTCGTGTTTTTGACGCGACGTTAAGGATGGTGCGGGCCGTCCGAGAGATTGAGAAATTGAAGAGCGAGGCTCGCCCCACCGATGGCAACCACCACAAGTACTGGACTCGCCAGGAGATTGATCGCCCGAGAGCGCAGTAGTTGGCTGAGCTTGCCCGACTTTCGTAGACACCCATTGAGGCGAGGCTACTCGCCAGGAGTGTTCCATGGGCAAGCCCTCAAAGACCGTCAAGAAGCGACTGCGCCGCACCTTCACGCCCGAGTTCAAGGCTGAGGCCGTTCGCCTCTGCAAAACCGGCGATCGCGGCCTCGGCAAGTCGCTGCCGATCTCGACCTGATCGAAAGTTCTCCGCGTGACCGCACGTGTTTCGCCGCCATCGGAAGTCGCACGGCGACCTCATGCAACGATTAACCCTCGGCACCCATCGAGTTTCGCTCCCGTTTCGATCAGGATCGCACTCCTCGGCATCGAAAGAAACGGTCCTCACCGCTCTGGCGCGCTCAAAACGCCATCCAAAGTTTGATCCCGTTTCGATCGGGGAGTTCCTCGAAGACCGCGTTGGCGCTGCTGCGCCCGCGGTCTTCTCGTATCACTCCCCCGCGTGTGGGAAGTCCGCTTCGCAGACTTCACACACCGCGTCATGCGGACATGCAATCGAAGCTCGCGCCCGAAACGAAGACCAACGCACTCATGTCCACATGACGCTCTTGACATTGCGGCTCGCACCGCAAAGAGCGGTGCAAGGCGTCAAGTCCAGTCGGGGGAGTTCGGAAACCGCAATGGCGGCGTCTCGATTCGAGGCGGCGTTGTTCGTTCTTGCGTGAATGCGCTCGATCAGCACGCATGGATTCGCATACAATCGCAACTTCAGGGCATCGCTCGTGCCGCTTCAGCGCGCGGTAGCTCGCATGTCCCAGCTTTCCCGCTGTCAGCCGAATGAAGTCCGGATGGGCTTACTCGATGCGTAAGCAGAGGACCTGATCAACTATCCACGAAAGTTGAGCAAGTTCGCTGCACTCCAATAGGATCCTGATTCCATGCGCTCCGTTGTCTTAGGTGTCGGCCTCTTCTTGTGCGTGTCCGCAATTGCCTACGGTGTCATAGAATCGAGCCGCTGCCTATTCTGCAAATCTGCCCACAATCGGCGCGCATCCATGGTGGTGCTGATGAAGCGCGTGTCCGCCGCATTCTTCGGAGGATGGATATTGTTCATAGTAGGGCTAGCGATTCCACCCTGAAACGAGGGGGTTGGCTTGCCTGTCCCAATTCGCGTACCACTTATCTCCCCGCGATGGACCAAGAGCGTTAGCTTGTCCGTGCAGCCTCTCATTTCTCTCCTCCTGATCCTGCTCCGAATCTGCCGCGAGCAATTCGAGTCTCAACACTGGCTAGTGAATGGATGTGATAGTTTGTCGGTCCACACGATTGAGAGCCGACAATCGATCACACCTATGGCTGTGAAGACCGAAGCGGAACGACTGCTCGACGAGTCCACCGCAAGGGAATCGTTCAGAATCACGAACCCGCACGGCGGGCCAGTCGCCGCACCAACACGAATCCGGTGAGCACAGGCGTCGTTAGTATCAACCCAACAATGGCGCAAACGAGCCATTTGGGTTGTTGCGGGGAAAGCAGATAGATCGACAAACCACCGATCATCATGCTCCCATTGGCGCTCCCCAATACGCACAGCTTCACACGGGCGACCGAAGCCTTCAGACGCGTGGGTGTATCCGTGTGAGCCTGCATTTATCAGTTCTCGCTTTCTGCTAGCGCGCAGCGTTTCCGCTTCAGAGAGTACCAGAACGAAGTCGCACGGATTGCTCGATGCGAGCGGATGTGAATCTGGCGAAAACACGGCTCGCACCGCGTCATCAACCTCCCGCTCAATCGCGCGACTCACGGATCGCGGCGTTCGTGCGGAGTTTCGGTGTCGAGATTGTGCGATCGAGTGGTGCTTGATTCCTTGATTCGTGGTGTCCGCGCGGAACGACACACGCGAAGCGAGGTGCTTCGTGGGAATCTGATTCGGGGAGCACGGAGAGAGTCTCCGCATGTCGCTCGCGAAAGTTCACGCCGATCAGGATTTCACGCCAGGCGCTGGAACAGGAGTGGAAACCTTCGAATCGCGCACCATGTTGGCAAGCAGCAGTTGCACCAGTCCCGCGTTTGAGTCGCCCACGCCACCGCCGTTGACGACAACATCGGGCGTGATCTTGAGACCTGCACTCGCGATGGTCTTGACAACTTCCACCGTCGTGACGCCCTGAGCAGTCAGCGCTTCGACTTGCTTCCGATACGCCTCGGCCTGTGCCTGACCCTTCGACTGAATCACCCCTGCTTCCGCTTCGCCGACTTGCCTGACGCGACCAGCTTCGGCCTCGGCCTGAATGCGAATCTGCGCCGCAGTGCCCCGCGCGCGCTCCTCGGCCTGCGACGCCTCGTGCTTCGCGATGGAAATGCCGACCTCTGCTCGAATGATCGAGTCCTGCTGATCGGCTTGCGCCTTCGTCTTTTGAAACTCAATGCGACGCTTTTCCGCCTGCTCCTGCGCGTCGAACATCGACTTGCGCTGTTCTGCGAGATTCTTCTCCTGCGTCGTCTTCATGAGCGCTTCGGGAAGATGAATGTTGGTGATCATGACGCTCACGACTTCAACTTTGTAGCTCGAGAGATCGTCACGCACGGCGCGCTCCGCAGCGGTTTGCTCTTCGGCGCGGTTCTGCTGATAGGAAATCGCGGGCGACTTCGAGACCTGTGCGCGGAAGATGCCGTCGATCTGCGGGTGAATCACATTGGCTTCAAGGTCAGCAATCGACCCGAGCTTCTGCACGACATACGGAGCGTTCTCGGGAAGAATTCGGTACTGGCAGCGCACTTCAACTTTCATTTCGAAGCCGTCGTGCGAGACGACTTGAAACGGATCGAAGTTGGCATCGGTCGCGCCACCGCCCCACTCAACGCTGCGCGTCGTGGTTGGAATCGGAATGACCGTGAAGGCGCGAGGATTGATGTTGTACTTACCAGGGCCGAGCACATTCCGTTGGATGCCGCGGAAGCCATCGGGCACGACATGACGCGTCCGCACGCCGCGATCCATGCGCGCCTCTTCAGGATCATGCGCGCCGCGCGCCATCGATGCGCCTGATGCGAGATCGTCTTCCGTTCCGAGCGTCGATGGATCGAGGCCGATGTTGGAAATGAGCACGCCAACTTCGCCTTGCCGCACGATCGTCAGCGGCGCAGGAACCACGGAAAACAAGTACGGATTCACATAGTAGGTACCAGGGCGCAACACCGATTCCTGCGGACCGCGGCGTCCTCCGTGCTCAAGAAATGCTTGCCCATCCTGAAAACTATTGTGCAAGCCAACATCAGGCGTCGGCGCCACAACATCCTCTTTCGACATCGGCTTGCCGTCGCGCGCATCGACCATCCCGATCTGATTCTCCGCAATCGCGATCGCGGCTTGCAGTTCGACGCTGAACATGTCGGTGAAAATGTTGTAGGTCCCGGGTCGCAAGAACTGGATTTGAGGCCCCTTTTGTCCAGCGCGTTGCAGGAAGACTTCGGCCTTCTGAAAGCAATCGTGCCCGTCGACACTCTTACCAAGGAGTTGACCCTGCTCGAGTGCCCCGCCGTCGGCAGCGGTCACCACGCCGATCGCACCTTGCGGCACAACCGTCTTCGCAATCTTCTCGACGCGGAACAGCAGCGGGTGAATCTTGTAGGTTCCGTTGGTCAAGAAGCGAAGTTGCTTGCCGCGAATACCGCCGCTATTGAGAAACGCAACCGGATCCTGAAAGTTGTCGTGCGCTGCCCCGCCTTTGTCTTCGGCGTAAATGCGACCAGACGGCATCGGTTCGCCGTCGGTTGCGGTCACGACGCCGAGCTCGTCCGGGCCAATGGTGACGAAGTCGTACTTGCCCACGAGGCGCACGAATGGCCACGGAACCACATGAAGTCCCGGCGCGAGATATGCGGCTTGCACGCCGACTTCACCTTTCGCGCTGAACACGCGACCAGGCGAGAGCGTCGGACCGCTGAAGCGCCTTTCGGTGATGGCGATTTCACTTGAGCCGACATTCACAATCCAGCGCGTGACAAAAAAATGCAGCGCGCAAAGGCCGATGATTCCAGCCAAAGCAATCCAAACAAGTTGCGGGACTTGCGAAATGGGCACTTGCGCGAGCATCATTCGTTCTCCGCTTCGTATCGCGGCAGCACGCTGTCGCGTGCGCAGTGTACTCTGCTGCGGCAGAACCGGAACAAAGGTCATCCCGGTTTGCGCCAATGACTTCCGTCGTTGCTTTGAGGTGTGCGCCGCCTTGAGCCGAGCAACCGCACGTTTTCATGAGCCCAACCATCGAATCTACCGCGCGCGTCAGTACGCTGTAGTCCATGATCGGCCATCAAACACTCCAGCTCGCCGCCGTCCTCTCACTCGCCACCGCACAGTTCGCCGGGGCCGACTTCACAGGCTGGATCGTTGAGCGCGTCGATCGCGAGGGGCTCGTACGGTTCGATGTGTGGGCCACCTTTGACGATCCGCTCGACGAGATTGCCTTGCTCCTTTACCTCACGCTTGCGGAAGGGTCGCCAGTCTTCCATCACCGGGATGTGCTCACGCAAGGCGCCGACTCGACAGTTGTGGGCAGTTGGGATCCGAACTTCGTCCTCGCACCCGACGCGATGGACTCTTACTTGATGCTCGGTGGTGGGACCGGCTTGGCATCGGGCAACCTGACCTTCGCCGGCGTGGAATGGGGACTTCCAGGTTGGCATGTACCGCAAATCCCCTTCGGCGACTACCTCACCGGACCATCGATCCTCGTCGCGCATCAGAACGGGCAAGGATTCGTTGGAAAGGACGGGCGCGTGCAGGTTGGAAGTTTCGTAGTCTCGCCAGCAGATGCGGAAGCCGGCGCGATTGTGTACGCAAAGATCGGCCACCGCGACCAACCCTTCCTCAATATCCTCCATCGACAAACGCAGTTCTGCTTGGGAGGGCCATGCGCGATCCCTGACTGCAACGCCAACGGTTTGATCGACGGCGCAGATATCGCATTCGGCATGGCTGACTCGGATGGAGACGATCAGCCCGACGACTGCGAACGCCAGCGCGGTGATCTGAACCTCGACAACGCGACCAATGGCGCAGACCTTGCGATGCTGCTCGACGCGTGGGGACCGGGGTCAGGCGTCGCCGACATCAATGACGACCTCTTCGTGAACGGCGCGGATCTCGCGATCCTGCTGTCGAACTGGGGCGAGCACTGACGGACGATTGTGCGCCGCGGGTACATTCTGCGGCGTGCGCGTCGCGTTGTTCACCACCTGTCTTGCCGAAGCGCTTGCGCCGCGCGCGCTGAAGGCAGCGGTGCTCGTGCTTGAGCATTGCGGCGTCGCGCCTGAAGTGCCGCTCGCGCAGACTTGCTGCGGGCAACCACTTCTATCAAACGGTCTGCCGAACGACGGCGCGAAACTTGCGCAGCGAATGTGCGAGATCTTCGCGCCCTATGACGCGGTCGTGACACCTTCGGGATCTTGCTGCTCAGTCGTGCGCGAGAAGTACGCTGGCCTGTTTGCCGAAGGCTCGCGCGAACGCGCCAACGCCAATGTGCTTGCGGCGAAGACCTTCGAGTTCATCGAGTTTCTCGAAACGCAGTTGAAGATCGATCCGACCACACTCAAGCCGAAGGACTGCTCGGCGAACGCGCGCTGCGCAACACTCACTTGCCATGACGCCTGCCATTTGCGCGGACTTCATCGCCATGGGTGCACAGCGCCCTTCCTACGAAGTGCTGGGTGCGGCACAGTGCGCGACCTACCGGACATGTCGCAATGCTGCGGTTTCGGAGGAATGTTTAGCACGCAGTTTCCCGAGGTTTCATCCGCACTCGGTGATGAGAAGCTCGCGCATTTCACTTCGACCGGCGCCGCGGTTCTAGTTGCAAGTGATACGGGCTGCGCAGCGCACCTCGCGGGACTCGCGCATCGAAAGGGCGTTGCGATTCGCGTGATTTCGCCCGCTGAGGCGATCGCGGAGTCGCTTGGTCTTCTTGCGCGCGAGGTCACCTCAGCGAACGCGAGCACGGAGGCTGCGATGCATCCGAAAAATGGAACTGAGGTCGGGTGATGAACGAACTCATCGCCCCGCCACTTCCGTTCGATATGAAGCCGCGCGCGCGTGAAGCGGTGCGCGACCTGAAACTGCAGCAATTCGTCGGCAGCGCTACGCACTTGAAGGACATCCATCGCGGAGGCATCTTCGACCGCGACTTCGGCCACGACTACGACGCGCTACGCACCGTCGCCCGCGACACAAAGCAGCATGCGCTCGATCATCTCGACGAACTCCTCGAGCAGTTCATCGCGAACGCGCGAGCGTCAGGCGCGACCGTCCATGCCGCGACAACTGGCGCCGAGGCGTGCGAAATCGCGCTTCGAATCGCGCGCGCACATGGAGCCTTGAGTTGCGTGAAGAGCAAGTCGATGGTCACTGAGGAGATCGGGCTGCTGCCCGCGTTTGAAGCCGCAGGCATCAAGACTCTTGAAACCGATCTCGGCGAGTTCATCCTGCAGATCGACGGCGACGCGCCCTCGCACATCGTCACACCGATGATTCACAAGGACCGAGTGGCAACCGCACAGAGCTTCGTGCGCGAACTCGGCGCGCGCTACACCGAAGATCCGACCGAGCTCACCATGATCGCGCGCGAGCACATGCGCGGCCTCTACCGCGCGGCCGACATCGGCGTCTCGGGCGCAAACTTCCTCCTCGCTGACGAGGGTGCAGCCGTCATCTGCACCAACGAAGGCAACTTCGATCTTTCTGTGGGCGGTCCGCCCGTGCACATCGTCTTCGTCGGCATCGAGAAGCTCATCCGCGGCGCGCGCGACCTCGCACCTTTTCTGAAGCTGCTCGCGCGCAGCGGCACCGCGCAGCCGCTCACGGTCTACACGAGTTTCGTGCGCGGTCCACGCCGTGCAGGCGAACACGGCGGTCCGAAGGAACTTCACTTCGTGCTCGTCGACGCGGGCCGCGTAGGAGTGCTTGCGAGCGAGAAGCGTGATCTCCTGCGATGCATCCGTTGCGGCGCGTGCCTCAACGCCTGCCCGGTTTACCGCAAAGTTGGGGGACACTCTTACGGCTCAATGTATGCAGGCCCGATTGGCGCGGTGCTCACGCCGGAACTCGAACGCGCGCAAGCTGGCGGCGGCGCGGGTCTGGCGAACTACGCGGATCTTCCGCGCGCAAGTTCGCTTTGCGGCGCGTGCTACGAAGTGTGTCCAGTCAAGATCGACATCCCGAAGTTCTTGCTGCATGATCGTGCGCGATTGCGCGAACGGGGGCTTTCGCCGAAGTCTGAAGGCGCGATGCTGAGACTCTGGCGATGGCTCGCTGAACGACCGATGCTCTTCCGGCTCGCGATCGGCGCGGCACGGCTGCACGCGCGCTTGCTCGGCCAGAAAGATGGCTCGCGCGCTTGGCTGCGCGCGGCGCCAGGACCAGGCGCTGGGTGGACGCAGTCGCGCGATCTCGGCATGCCAACCGGCGAGCGTTTCCGCGATTGGTTCGCGACGCACGCCGCGAAGCGCGACACGAAGCGAGGTGCACGATGACGGCGCCTCATGAGAAGTCGAGGGATGAAGTTGCGAACAACGCAAACGAACGGACCGATGACGGCGATAGAGCGATCGACGCTCTGCTCGCCCGTGTGCGAGCAGCAGTGAGCGCGCAACCCGTGACCGTTGCCGAGGTGCCGTCACACGCGGTCGTTCGTCGCATCGCCAACGATGCGAGCGATCTCGCTGGTCTCTTCGAGACGCAGGCAACGGCGGTTGGTATGCGCGTGACGCGCGTGCATGGAAATCAAGTCGGCGGCCCTAGCACGCTCGACGCCGAAATCGCACAAACACTCGCGCGCCTCATCGACTCGCACGCCGGAACAACGGGGCGAGCCGTTGTGGCAGTGAAGGATAGAGAGCTCGCACGCATCGCCGAGTGCGCTGCGGGCGCGCGCCTCGCATCCAACACCGACGACGATTTGCTCTTCGGCTGCGCCGTCGGAATCACCGATGTCGATGCGGCGATTGCCGAGAGCGGCTCGCTGGTTGTCTCGACAAACTACAGGATCCGAAACGCATGGATCACGCCGCCGATTCACATTGCGCTCGTCCGCGAGTCGCAGGTCTTGGCGGACCTCGTCGACCTCTTTGAATCTCGACAGGATGCGCTCGACGCAGCGTCAACGACGATCATCACTGGCCCGTCAAAGACCGCCGACATTGAAGGCGTGCTCGTGACTGGAGTACACGGTCCAGCGGCGGTCGAGATTGTGCTTGTGGCATGAACGCGCGGAGAGTGAACCGATGGCCCTTGGACTTGTCGAGTGCGCCGAAAAAGCTTGATCGTCGGCGCGCTCGCGAATAGAGTGAAGATGGCAAGACAGTCCAGTCGCTCGTTCACGGTGCGGTTGAACCCTGAAGAGAGCGAAACATGACGCGCCAACGCTTGACTCTGTGCTCAATCATTTCCCTCATGCTCGCGGGCGTAACCGCGGCGCTGAGCGTGTCAATCGATGCAATGCTCTTGATACCGCACCCAAGTGATCTTGGCAGTCAACTTTGGATTGGCGCCGCCGGCCTCGCCATCACGAGTCTTGTGCTAGCCACCCTCGTGCTCACGATGCAAAGGCGTAAAGACCGTTAGACGCGTTGCGGAATACCAACGGGCTCGCCGAGCGACGCATCAGAGCGAATTGACTTCTGGAGCATGCGCGGGCGAGAGGGCAAGCGGGATGAACCACGCCAGCGGACGCTTTGCCCCGCACGCAGTGGCCCCTTCGTCGGAGCATCGTGACCTTGAGACTGCGAATGTACGCTACGCGAGTTCACTAGTGAATCAGCGACCGAGTCTTCGAAAACGGATGCTCCATCATGATCAAGTTTGCTCTCGTTCTGATTTTCGCAACCGTCGCGCACGCGACTGTCGTCAGATCCACCGAGACACCCAACATCGTCATCATTTACGCCGACGACATCGGCTACGGCGATCTCGGTTGCTACGGCGCAACGAAGGTGAAGACGCCCAACTGCGACAGACTCGCTGCGAGCGGATTGCGTTTCACCGACGGACACAGTGTCGCGAGCGTCTGCACTCCTTCGCGCTACTCCCTCATGACGGGCGAGTATGCGTTTCGCAGGAAAGGAACAGGCATCGCGTCGGGACTTGAAGGGCTGCTGATCTCGCCTGAACGAACGACGCTGCCGTCGATGCTGAAGTCTGGCGGCTACACCACGGCTGTCGTCGGCAAGTGGCATCTTGGATTGGGTACGACACCGACGAACTACAACGAACCAATCAAACCTGGTCCGCGCGAAGTCGGGTTCGACTACGCATGGATCCTGCCGGCCACCGGCGACCGCGTGCCATGCGTGTGGATCGAAAACGATCGCGTTGTCGGTCTCGACGCAAAGGACCCGATCGCGTTGGATTACTCAATCAAGCGCGGCGACCCAAAGTCGTTCATCAACGGGGTTCCCCGCATTGGCGGCCAGACGGGAGGCGCAGCCGCACTCTGGAAGGACGACGAGATGTCGCTCGTCATCGCTCGTAAAGGCTGCGAGTTCATTCACGACAACAAGGACAGACCGTTCTTTCTCTTTGCAGCCACGCACAACGTTCATGTGCCGCGGGTGCCTAACGCCATGTTCAAAGGCAAGAGCGAAGCCGGCGTTCGCGGCGATGCCATCGTCGAGTTCGATTGGATCGTTGGTCAGTTGCTCGACCAACTCGAAGCCGACGGACTGACGGAGAACACGCTCGTGTTGCTCACCTCCGACAACGGCGGCGTAAACGACGACAATGGTCCAGACAAAGTGCACGGCATCGGCGACCCGGACAGTACGAACGGACATGAGCCTAACGGTCCGCTGCGCGGCGCGAAGGGCTCGGTGTTTGAAGGAGGCACGCGAGTTCCGTTCATCATTCGGTGGCCCGCGAAGATTCGGCCGGGCGCATCGCATGCTCTCATAAGCCAGATTGATCTGCTCGCAACTTTCGCGACGCTCACCCAGCAGCAGATCAAGTTCGGCGAAGCTCCGGACAGCGAAAGTCATCTCGATGCACTCTTGGGAATCAAAGAGACCGGACGAGAATGGCTCGTTGAGCAGTCCAACAACGGCGCGCCCTTTGGCATTCGCCATGGCACTTGGAAACTGATTCCGACAGCCAATAGTCCGGCCCTGTTTGACCTCGCGACGGACTTGGGTGAATCGACAAACCTCGCGAGCACCGAACCCGGCCGCGTGAAAGCGATGCTTGCAAAGCTGGAAGCGATCGTTCGCGCGTTGCACTAACCGCTCTCGACGCCACCGTGACAACTTCGTCACAGACCTCCTCAATCACTCCTCGCGCCTTCCACCCAACTGATCCAGAACCGCGTTGAGCAGCGTCTGGTTGCGGTCGGCCGTGATCTCCCAGAACATGAATCCACCGAGATTGTGCTCGCGCGCGTAGTCGGCTTTCACGCCGATGGATTGTGTGTCTTCATAGGAAACGAAGTGGCCGCCGTGTTGCGTCGGGTGATACGCCCACACTGCTTTCGCGATGGGATCCCAGTACCGCGCATAGCCGCCACTCGACAAGAACTCCTCGATCTGCGTGAAGTCGTTGACGCCTGTGGCGCCGGACGACCAATCATCCCAAGTCCCAGGCGGAACTCCCGTCGCTGATTGGAACAACCCAGCATTTGTCGCGCCGACACCCTTCCACGCATGACCATAGAACGCAAGGCCGGGAACGATCTTCTCGGAGGGAACGCCGGCGGCGAGAAACGCATCGAGAGCAGTGCGCATGTTGTAGTGCTTCTGCGTGAATGACTTGCCTGCAGCTGGATTCCATGCAAATCCCGCGTGATGCCCCGTCTGTGACAAGTCCCACGCGCCAAAGAAATCGTAACTCATCACATTGATCCAATCGACATACTGGTGATAGGCACCGACCTCCGTGTTCGCGATCTTGTCGAGGCCTGCGCCGACGGCGACGGTGAGCAAGTACTCCTTGCCGTCCTCTTTCGATGCTGCGTCGATCTTCTCGCGGACTTTCGCGAGGAGCAGCGTGAAATTCTGCTTGTCTTCAGGTCGCGCGATGTTTGTCTCAAGCCCGCCACCACACGGATACTCCCAGTCGATGTCTATCCCGTCGAAACCGTATTGACGGATGAACGACACACAACTGTTGGCGAATGTGGTGCGCCCCTGCTCGGTCAGCGCTGCATCGCTGAAGAGTCCGGAGAGCGTCCAACCTCCAACGGAGATGAGCGTCTTGAGGTGCGGGTGTTGCCGCTTGAGAACATTGTTCAGCTGGTTGTAGCAACCACGCAATGGCTGATCCCATGTGTCACCCGGATAGTTCTTCTCGGTCGCCGCGTAGCTATCAAACGGCGCGATCGTGAAGTCCGCATTGAGCTTCGCGAAGGCATAGTTGAGATGCGTCACCTTCTCAAATGGCGTATCGGCGGGCTGATAGTTGCGACCATAAATCCCCCACTCAATCCAATACCCGACGATCTTCTTCTCGTCTGGCAATTCCCCCCAACGAGAGAGGAGCGCCGCGAGATCGCCCGCATCAACAACTCCGTCGCGATTCACATCAGCGGGAAACTCCGGACCTGGCGCTCCACGCGAACCCCATCCATCGAGGACCACCGACAGATCCGCCGCACCCACGAGTCGATCGCCGTCGACATCTTCGGGTGCCCAGTATGGACCTCGCGCTTCAACCGCAGGATTCTCACCACCACCGCCGCCGCCACCTGGAACGGCATATGCGACTTCAGCCGCGACTCCACTCACGCTGCAATTCGACACGGTCTGCGCCAGAGTTCCGACGCCGCCAAAGCCAACCGTCACTGTCGCGCCTGGCGCGATGGCCGCGTTCCAGCCGTCGTTCGCCACCGTATGCGTGACGCCACTCAATGAGTGCACGCCGTTCCACAGCGACGAGATCACAGGACCGTTGTCGAAGACAAGTTGCCACGACGGAAT
>SXGU01261521.1_pt1 | contig 80868 bp, 68 predicted proteins | sample 3174531 | NCBI WGS metagenome assembly SXGU01 (sample SAMN11356863, study PRJNA531348) | freshwater metagenome | isolation source: freshwater sample F1-140 | place: China: Fuxian Lake, Yuxi | collected 2017-12-25
AGGCAACAGGAGAAGCCATCATGCAGACGCGACAACTCGGGAACTCGGACTTGAACATCACCGCGATTGGTTTCGGTGCGTGGGCCATCGGCGGCGGCGGGTGGGCGTTCGGTTGGGGCACGCAGGACGACGCGGAGAGCGTCGCGACGATTCGCGAGGCGCTCGACCTCGGCATCAACTGGATCGACACCGCGGCGGTGTACGGCCTGGGTCACTCGGAAGAGGTGGTCGCGAAAGCGCTCGAAGGCGTCGCGAAGCGCCCCTACGTGTTCACGAAGTGCGCTCGCGTGTGGAACGAGAATCGCGAGATCGGGAAGTGCCTTAAGGCCGCGAGTATCCGCGCCGAGTGTGAAGCCAGTCTCAAACGACTGAAGGTCGATGTGATCGACCTCTACCAGGTTCACTGGCCAGAGCCAGCGGAGGACATCGACGAGGGCTGGCAGACGGTGGTGAAGCTCAAGGAAGAAGGCAAGATCCGCTGGGCTAGCGTGTCGAACTTCAGCGCGGAACAGATGGCGCAAGTGGCGAAGTTCGGGCCGATCACTTCCCTTCAACCGCCGTACTCGATGATTCGGCCGGAAGTCGAAGAGAGCATCCTTCCGTACTGCCTCGCGAACAACGTCGGCGTGATCGCGTATTCGCCGATGGCGAGCGGGTTGCTGACCGGCGCGATGACCCGCGAACGAGTCGCCACGATGCCGGCCGACGACTGGCGCAAGGAGAAGAACCGCCTCTATCAGGAACCGCAACTGACGCGGAACCTGAACCTCGTGGAGTTGCTCAAGAGCGTGGGCACGCCACACGGGCGCACACCGGGCGAAGTCGCAATCGCGTGGGTGCTGCGACACCCGGCTGTCACTGCGGCGATCGTGGGCGCCCGCAGGCCGGGCCAACTGAAGGAACTGCTCGGCGCGGCCGACTGGCGGTTGACGCCGACCGAAGTGAATGCGATAGATGGATTCCTGAAAGCGAACCCGGCGTAACCGCGGGAGGCGACCCATGTTCGGTGTGGCTGCGGTTATTGCAACGAATTGGCCGCTCGACTTGGCCGACGAACTGCGTGTGGCCAAGGCCCGCGGTGACATCACTCGGCAGCGCGTCGATATATTCCTCGCGAATTTGGCAACGTACCGCATCTACCTCGACGACCGCGCCCCGCGTCTGGCGTGGCCGGAAATCCTCGACTTGGCCCGCGCTGATAACGTCTCGGTTCGCGACGCGGCGTATCTCGAACTCGCTCTGCGAACCCATCTCCCGCTGGCTACAATCGACGCCACTCTCCTTCGCGCCGCGCCGGCCGCAGGCGTTTCGGTCTTCACTCCTTGACCTCACTCCGAAGGTGCCCTCATGCTCCGCTGGTTGATGCCCGTTGCGTTCGGGCTGACGCTATTCGCTCCAACTCCGCTGTTCGCGCAGCAGTTGCCCGCGACCCCGCCGAAGCCGCTCGCGGGCGCGGAACTCAAAGAGTACATCCGCGCGAACTACACCAAGTACGAGTATCAGATTCCGATGCGCGACGGCGCGAAGTTGTTCACCGCCGTGTACGTGCCGAAGGACGATTCACAGACGTACCCGATGATGCTGATTCGCACGCCATATAGCGTCGCGCCCTACGGTGCGGACAAGTACCCCGACGCGCTGCGGCCCAGCGCGCAGTTCGTACGAAGTGGTTACATCTTCGTTAACCAGGACGTACGCGGGCGGTGGATGTCGGAGGGCGATTTCGCGAACGTGCGCCCCCACAACCCCGCGAAGAAAGCGAAGGAGATCGACGAGTCGAGCGACACCTACGATACCATCGAGTGGCTCATCAAGAACGTGAAGGGGCATAACGGGAAGGTCGGCATCACCGGCATCTCGTACCCGGGGTTCTACACCGTCGCCGGGATGATCGACGCACACCCCACGGTGAAAGCCGTGTCGCCGCAGGCGCCGGTTACCGAGTGGTTCATCGGGGACGACTTCCACCACAACGGCTGTTTGTTCCTGCCACACTGCTTCAACTTCATGTACGGGTTCGGCAAGAACCGCCCGGAGCCGACCAAGAAGTTCGGTCGCGTCGGGTTCGAGCACGACACGCCGGACGGCTACAAGTTCTTCCTCGATATGGGACCGCTCAAGAACGCGGACGCCAAATACTACAAGGGTGAAATTGCGTTCTGGAAAGAGATGATGCAGCACGGCAACTACGACGAGTTCTGGAAGGCCCGCAACATCCGCGCGCACGTGAAGAACATCAAACCGGCGATTCTTACCGTGGGCGGGTGGTTCGACGCGGAGAACCTGTTCGGCGCGCTGGAAGTCTACAAGCACGCGGAGGCGAACACGCCACCGAAGCACAACCACCTCGTGATGGGACCGTGGGACCACGGCGGTTGGAGCCGGCCTGGTGGCGACCACCACGGCGACGTGCAGTTCAACGCGAAGACGGCCGACTTCTTCCGCGAGAAGATCGAGTTCCCGTTCTTCGAGTCGCACCTGAAGGGCGAAGGCACCGACTCGCGACCGAAAGCGTGGGTGTTCGAGACCGGCACGAACCTGTGGCGCAAGCACGACGCGTGGCCACCGAAGGCCGCGAAGCCGACCAAGTTCCACCTCCACAACGGTGGGAAGTTGTCCGAGTTTCCCGATGCGAGTCGAGATTTCGGGGTGAATCCAGGAACTCCACCGCCCCCCCCGTTCGACGAATACGTGTCCGACCCCGCGAAACCGGTGCCGTTCATCAACAAGACGGCCATCGGCATGGTCGCGGAGTACATGACCGCGGATCAGCGGTTCGCGTCCACGCGCCCGGACGTACTCGTGTATCAGGGATCTGTGTTGAAAGAGGATATGACCATCGCGGGGCCGATCGAGGTGGAGCTATACGTCTCTACCACCGGCACCGACGCGGACTGGGTCGTGAAATTAATCGATGTGTACCCAGACGATTTCCCGGACCTCGACCCGAACCCGACCGGCGTGAAGATGGGCGGCTACCAGCAGCTCGTTCGCGGCGAGCCGTTCCGCGGCAAATTCCGCAACAGCTTCGAGAAGCCGGAGCCGTTCAAGCCGGGCGAAGTCACAAAAGTGAAGTTCGTGATGCCGGACGTGTATCACACGCTGCGCCCGGGTCACCGGTTGATGGTGCAAGTGCAATCAACATGGTTCCCGCTGGTGGACCGCAACCCGCAGACGTTCTGCGACATCTACAAGGCAGACGAGAAAGACTTCAAGAAGCAGACGCACAAGGTGTATCGCGACGCGGAGCACCCGTCGCGCATTACAGTTGGCGTGTTGAAGTAAAGTGAGCGTCTTGTGGGGGTGGGTACTGCCCACCCTACGAAAGAACACCCTTCACCACCTCGCCGTGAACGTTCGTCAGCCGGCGTTTGATACCGTTGTGGTAGTACGTCAGTTTCTCGTGGTCGATGCCGAGCAGGTGAAGCACGGTCGCGTGGAAGTCGTACCACGCGACCGGGTGTTCCGCGACCTTCCAGCCGATCTCGTCCGTTGCGCCGAACGCAACGCCGGGCTTGCAACCGGCACCCGCGAGCCAGCATGAGAAGCCGTACTTGTTGTGGTCGCGACCGGTGCCGACCACGTTCCCGGCACTCTGCGCGAACGGCGTCCGCCCGAACTCCGTCGTGAAGATCACCAACGTGTCCTTCAGCATGTCCTTTTGCTTCAAGTCTTGAAGGAGCGCCGCGATCGGTTGATCGATCCGGGCGGCTTCGGCACCGTGGTTCTCCTTCACGTTCTCGTGCGCGTCCCAACTCATTCGCGGTGAACCGGCAATTGGCCCGCCCGAGTACACCTGCACGAACCTTACGCCCTTCTCCAGTAGGCGCCGCGCGAGCAAACACCGCTTGCCGCAATCCGCGGTCTTCGGGTCGTCGAAGCCATACTGCGTCTTCAACTTCGCCGGTTCTTTGCTCAGGTCTGCGACCGCCGGTACCGCGAGTTGCATCTTCGCCGCGAGCGCGTAGCTCTGCATGCGCGCCGCGAGCGCGCCCTCACTTCCACTGCGTTCCAGGTGCATCTGGTTGAGCTTTTCCAGTGTCGCGCGCGAATCCTTCTCTTCGCCTGCGGGAATCGCCTTCTCAGGGAACAGATCGCGCACGGGCGAGTCGCCGCCGCGAAACACAACGCCCTGATGCTGCGCCGGCAGAAACCCATTCGACCAGTTCGACGCGGCCCCGTTCGCTTCGCCGCGCCCGTCCGGCAGCACCACGAACGCGGGCAGGTCGTCGGCCTCGCTGCCCAGTCCGTAGCTGAGCCACGAGCCGAGGGCCGGGTAGCCGTTGAACTGGAACCCGCTGTTCTGCACGAACAGCGCCGGCGTGTGGTTCGCGCTGTCCGCAGTCATCGAGTTGATGACGGTGAGTTCGTCCGCGACCGTCGCGATACGTGGAAACAACTCCGACACCCACAAGCCGCTCTTGCCTCGCTGCTTGAACTCCCAATCCGGTTTTCGCAACAGCCCGACTTGCCCGAAGAACACGTCGGGCTTGGTGTCGTTACCGAGCGGCTTGCCGTGGCGCTTCGTGAGTTCTGGGCGGTGGTCGAACGAGTCGATGTGGCTCATCCCGCCGACGAGCGAAATCTGAATCGCGCGCTTCGCCTTCGGCGCGTGGTCGGGCTTCGCACCGGCGAATTGGTGCAGCGCCGCCATCGCACCGAGCGGGAGAGTGGAACGTAAGACATCGCGCCGAGTGGGGAGCATGTTGGTCCTCAGGTACTCGCGTAGCCGCGACTCGAAGAGGAGCGCGGAAGTGACACGCTCCGCTGCGCGTCGCGGCTACAGGTCTGCGACTCATTCAACCGTGACGAATTCGTTGCTGTTGAATAGCACGCGGCACAGCGCCTTCAGGCCGTGATCGGTCACCAGCTTCGTCGTGAGCTTCGCCTCGTCCGCGGTCGGGTCGCGTTGATACGCGAGCTGCCACGCACGGCGCACCTGGTTCCCCGCGCCCTCCGCGTCCTTTGCAACACGCACCGCGAACGCATCCGCCGCGCGCAGTGCGAAGCCATTGTTCCACAGACTGAGCGCCTGAAGCGGGGTGGTGGTGGTCGCGCGGCGCGGGGCCGCCGCCGCCGGGTCGGGGCAGTCGAGCGTGTCGAGCAACCCCTGATTCGCACCGCGCGGCGTGAACCGATAAACACTCCGCCGGTGGAACTCCGGGCCGATCGGGTCGAACGGATCGAAGTACGCGGTGCCGTTGAAGTCGCGAATCTTGTAGTCGCTGAACCCCTTCCCACCGACCTCCACGTTGAGCAAGCCGCTCACGGAAAGCATCGCGTCGCGGACCGCTTCGCCTTCGAGCCGGTGCGGTTTGTACCGCCACAGCAGCCGGTTGTCCGCATCGATCGCGCTCGCCTCCTTGCGCGGCGCCGAGGCTTGGCGATACGTCGCTGAAGTGACGATCAGTTTGTGTAACGCCTTCAGACTGTACTTGCAGCTCGCGAACTCGCTGGCGAGCCAGTCGAGCAATTCCGGGTGCGAAGGGCGACCGCCGTTGAAACCGAGATCGTTCGGCGTTTCGACGATGCCGACACCGAAGTGATAGTGCCACACGCGGTTCACGATGACGCGGCTAAACAGCGGATTGTTCGGTGCAGCGATCCACTTTGCAAGCTCACGGCGGCGGTCCACGTCCGGTGCGTCCGGCTTCAGCTCGAAGTCCGCTTTCGGGCCGGTCACCGCGGCGAGGCCCGCGGGCGCGATCACCGCGCCGGGGGTCGCGAGGTCGCCGCGCGCGAGGAAGCGTGTGACACCCGGCGGCAGCGGCACGTTCGCGTAGGCCTTCGTGCTGGTCGTGCGTTGGGTCAGTGTTCCCAGTTGCCTCGCGATCGCGTCGTGTTGTTTACGGATCGCCGTGCGTGTCGTACGCTGTTCGGCTGTGAGCTTCGCAGTGAGTTCCACGTCGGTGACGAACCCGCCGCTGGACTTGAACGATGCTCGTACCTCCTCGAGTGACAGCGCCTTGTCATAGAGGCGCGCGATGCTCACGGTCCCGGCGAGCATCTTGTTCCCGCCGGCTGGTTCGTGTCGGCACCCGAACACGACCACCGCTTTTTCGGCCTTGAACGCGACCAGACCCTTCGATGCGTAGCCCTTGCCGTATGGCTCGCCGTTGCGGTAGCCGGTGATGGTGCCGTCGGCGCTGTAGGTGATCGCGAAGTGAGTGTGTTCCTTCGCCGCGTCTTTCTCCTCGGTGCCGCCGAACGACTTGTACCGCACGAAGCCGTTGCTGCCGGCCATCCACCGGGCTGGTTCGTTTTCGCCAAACACGATCGCGTCGAACGTCGCGCCGTCGGGCGTTTGCACGGAGATGACACCGCCGCCGCGCTGCGTGAGGGTGTCGAGCTTCACCCAGGCTTCGAGCGTCTTCGTGTTCAGGTCGAAGGACATCGCCGGTGTGCGGAACAATCCGGTCTTGCCGTCGAGTGTCGCGCCGTCGGCTGTGAACTTCGCACCACCCACCGCGCGAGTGTGCAACTTGCCGATGAGGTCGTCACCGCTCTTGCGGAAGTCCCACGCGGCCACCGGTGAAGGCGTGTCGGCCGCGACCTTCCCCATGCCCTTCTCCGCGAGTACCGCCTTGCGTGCGGGTTCTTCCAGTGCCGCGAGTTCCTTCGCGACCGCTTCCAGTTCCTTCGCCAACTTCGCGATCTCAACGGACGCCTTCGCTTCGGGAATCGCGCGCTCGCCAAACCCGACCCCGCCGAGCGCGGACGCGAGCCGGTAGAAGTCGGTTTGCGAGATGGGGTCGAACTTGTGGTCGTGACAGCGGGCGCAGTTCGCGGTGAGGCCGAGGAAGGTCTGACCCACACCGCCGACGATGTCTTCCAGTTCGTCCTGGCGCGCGACCGCGCGCATCTGGTCGTTGCCGAGCACCGTGTTGTGAACACCCGCGACGAGGAAGCCGGTCGCCTTCACCGCGTCCGGGTCGTTCGGTTTCAGCACATCGCCCGCGAGTTGCAGCCTCGCGAACTCGTCGTACGGCATGTCCGCGTTGATCGCGCGAATCACCCAGTCGCGGTAGTGCCAGGAGTTCTGGCGAGGCGTGTTGCGCTCGAAGCCATCGGTTTCGCCGTAGCGTACCACGTCGAGCCAGTGGCGCGCCCAACGCTCGCCGTGATGCGGCGATGCGAGCAGTTTATCGACCACCGTTTCGTAAGCGTCCGGCGCCTTGTCCTTCACGAACGCGTCCACTTCGTTCGGCGTCGGCGGAAGTCCGATCAGGTCAAAGTAGACACGGCGGATCAGCGTGCGCCGGTCCGCTTCGGGCGACAGTGACAATCCCTTGTCACTCAACTTCGCGACCACGAACTTGTCGATGGGGTTCGCTGGATCGCTCGCCTTCGGCTCGCGGCTAACGGGAACAGGAGGACGTTTGATGGGCTGGAGTGCCCACCAGTCGTAGCCGGCGCGCGTCGAGGTGGTGAAGCGGAACGGGTCGATGGGGTCGCTGCCCCACTTCGCACCGCTCTCGATCCACTCCTTGAGAAGTTTCCGCTCCGCCTCTGAGAGCGGCTTCTTGGGCGGCATCTCGCCGGCCGCGACGCGTTCCCAGAGCGCGCTGTTCGCGGGCTTGCCCGCCACGATGGCGGCAGAAGCGCCGGCCTTGTGCGACAGGTCGAGTTTGCCCTTCGGCTTCGACCCGCTGTGGCAGTCGAGGCAGCGCGACGCGAGCACCGGGGCGATTTGCTTGTCGAAGTCCGGCGGTGCAGCGACGAGAGGCGAAACGAGAAGGACAAGGGCTGCGCAGGCAACGGAACGAATCATAACGACCTCTGCTGTTCAGCGGCGACCCCACCGGGGTCGTGCGCTAAACAGCCATTGTCGTCTATCGGCGCGGTGATTCAAGGAACAGTCGCCCAACTCGTCCACCGTGCCGGCGGATCCCACGCCGGCGCCAGTTTCAGGTGCCTGTTGAGATAAGGATTCAGCGAGTGGTCCATGAAGATGTCGCGCGGGTAGGTCGCGCTCGGGCGCGTCGTCCGCGGGTCCATCAGCCCCGCGTACACGCAGGCTTCGACCACCAGTTCGCTGCAGTAGTAGCCTTCGCGGTCCAGGCCGTGGGGCTTGCCGACGAACGCGGTGCGGATCGGCCCGCGCGTGCGAAACGGCGTCAGTTGCAGGGCCAGTCGGCCAACGGCGAACTGCCGCTCGTTGGTCGCCAGCGCGAACTCAGTGAGCCTCGCGGACTGCTCTGAAGTGAGCGGACACACACGCCGGCGCACCCACACACGCCCTTCCGCTTCGTAAGTGAACATGTGCGGCAGCGCCTCCAGCACGCGACACTTCAGCGTGTCGTGCGGGCCGCCTTCGAGGATGCCCATCTTCCCGTCGGGCATCGCGAATACGATCATCGAATGTGTTGGGTGGCTGGTGCCCGCGAGGTTGTGCATCAGTTTCCAGAACACCGACCCGTCGGCGCTCATCACGATGTCGCCCGGTTGCAGTGTGTAGGGCTGCGCCGGGACGCGCAGGATGTGATCTTCCTTGTAGGCCGGTTGCCAGAGGTACGAGCCGCACGGGGCTGACTTGCCCGCGCCCGGAAACGCGAGGTTCGCGACCTTCTCGCGAAGGCGCTTCTCAGCCGGTTTCAGAAAGAACGGCACCCGTCGCTCCGCGACGACCGGCGGCGTGAGCGGCGCGGTGTTCGGGTATGGGTACGGGTCGCCACCGATCGCGCACAGGGCTACCAGACAGAGCGGCGTCATGCCAGGGAACTCCGAAGTATGATGTCTCTTCCGCTCGGGTCTTCGCGGGCACCACGCCTGTAGCCCCTGGGCGAGGTGCCCGCGAAGACGCGAGCGGCGGAAGACAGCAGTTCGTTATCGAACCGCGGCACACACGCCGTCCCGCACGGTTCGGTTCCCGGCTGGTTCTGTGATTCGCGCTGGACCTGTGGTTCCGGTTGTAACGGTGTGACGCAGCAGACTTTTCCACCGTCGCGGCCCCTCTTTCTTACCCAGACGGTAAGATATCCCCAGTCATCCCAACCTGAACCGCCTCGTTTGAGGTAACCATGCGTACCCGCTTGCTGCTGGGCGGCGGCCTGATCGCCGCGCTCGCAGTCCTTTCGTCACACGCCACGCCGGTCGATGCGAAGCAACCGATCCCGCCCCCGAAGACCGTGCCGAAGGCCGGCGACCTCAAGAAATACGACGACGTCATCACGAAGGACTTCACCACGTCGCCGGGCGTGTTCGCGGTCCACCGGCAGGACGACAAACTGTACTTCGAGATTCCGCAGGACAAACAGGGCCGGTTGTTCCTCTGGCAGGCGGAGGTCGCGAAGGGGCCGGGTGGCGGCATGGGCGGCAGTTGGGGCGGCGCGGGCCTCGGCAGCGCGGTGCTGAAGTTCGAGCGCCGCGCCAACAAGCTCTACCTGTGGAAGGTCGGGTTCGCGAAGCGGTCCGACGGCAAGGCGCAAGCGTCCATCGACGCCAGCGCAACCGACTCCATCATCGCGGTGTTCAACGTCGAGTGCGAAGGCAAAGACCGGTCTGCAGTCATCAATGTGTCGGACACGTTCATCTTCGGGCTGAACGATCTGCCCATCACCCGCGCCGCGGGCGTCAGCGGTGCGAGTGTGGACTCGTCGCGGTCGTACCTGTCTGAGGTGAAGGCGTTCCCAGGCAACATCGAAGTGCGGGCACTGCTCACGTTCCGCGCAAGCGGTGGCGGCTCGCCGTTCGGCCCTCCGGGCGGTGGTGGCGCGAAGAGCGTGACGGCGCTGGTTCACCACAGCCTCGCAATTCTGCCGGAAGTGCCGATGCAGGGACGGCTCGCGGACCCACGCGTGGGCTACTTCACCGAAGAGTTCGTGGACTACTCGCACGCGAAGCAGTGGGCCGTTCCTCGCGAATTTATCACCCGGTTTCGGCTGGAGAAGAAGAACCCCGCGGACGCGGTGAGCGAAGTCGTGAAACCAATCACGTTCTACCTCTCGAAGGAAATCCCGGAGAAGTGGCGGTCGTACATGAAGCAGGGCGTGGAGGACTGGGCGCCCGCGTTCGAGAAAGCCGGGTTCAAGAACGCGATCATCTGCAAGGACGTGCCGACACGCGCCGAAGACCCGAACTTCGACCCGGAAGATGCGCGGTATTCTGTTATCCGGTGGATCGCGGAGCCGGTGCAAAACGCGATGGGTCCGCACGTCCACGACCCGCGTTCGGGCGAAGTCATCTCCGCGCACATCATCTTCTGGCATGACATCGTGAAGACGTCTCAGCAGTGGTACTTCGTTCAGTGTTCGGCGGTCGATCCGAAGGCGCGGAAGTTTCCGCTGCCGGACACGACCACCGGCGCGATGATCCGCTACGTGTGCGCCCACGAGGTCGGGCACACGCTCGGACTGCGTCACAATCACCGCGCGAGCCAGGCGTACTCCGTGAGCCAGCTCCGCGACCCGAAGTTCTGCGCCGAGTACGGCAGCGTCGCGTCGATCATGTCCTACGGCCGGTGCAACTACGTCGCGCAGCCGGAAGACAAGGTGGACCCGAAGCACCTGCTGCCGAAGATCGCGCCCTACGACAACTTCGCCATCGAATGGGGTTACAAAGCGATTCCGACCGCGAAGTCGCCGGACGAGGAGCGCAAGACGCTCGACGAGTGGGCCGCGAAGCAACTCACGAACCCGTTCCTGCGGTTCGGCGGTGAAGACGGTCCATCCATCGTGGACCCGACCGTACTCACCGAGAACATCGGCAGCGACCCGATTCAGGTAACCGCGTACGGGCTGAAGAACCTCGACCGCGTCCTCGAGTACATGCTCGCGGCGACCACCGAGAAGGGCGAAGACTTCGCGCTTCTCGAAGAGGTGTACGGGGAACTGCTCAACGCACGTATGGGCTGGTTCATGGCGGTGACGAAGCAGGTGGGCGGGGTGGTCGAAAACCGAACGCTCGGCGGGCGCGGCGGCGAGGCGTTCGTGCGCGTGCCGAAGGAGAAGCAGAAAGAAGCGGTGAAATTCTTGCTGGAGAACGCCTTCACCACGCCGACGAAGTTGCTCACCCCGGGTCTGATCAATCAGTTCAAGTTCACCGGTGCGTCAGCGGAACTCTCAGGGCAGCAGCGATTGATGCTCCGCAGCCTTCTCAGCACCGCGAGGCTGTCCAGGCTGGCCGACGCGGAACTGCTCTCGCCAGACAAGGCCTACACCGCGGTGGAACTCGTGGCTGACATCCAGGACGGGCTGTTCTCGGAACTGAAGACCGACGCACCGAAGATCGACCCGCTGCGCCGGCAACTTCAGCGCGCGTACATCGACTTGCTAAAGGCGGAGTTCCAGCCGGCCGCGGCTCCGACCGGGCCGCCCGGCCTCGGTGGTGCGGGCAGTCCGCGACCCGCGAGCGAGCTTCGCGCCGTCGGCCGGCAGTCGCTGGGCACGCTGTCCACGCAACTCGAAGCCGCGAAGAAGAAGGCAAAAGACCCGCTGACGGTTGCCCACATCGACGACCTGCACAGCGAGATCGCGGCGATCCTGGCCGCGGACAAGAAGAAGTAAAGCGGGAGAAAGACAGAAGAGTTTGATCCGCAGATTACGCAGATAGACGCCGATTCGAAAACCGAAGAAGTGAGTTGAAATCACTCTTTCTTCTGTCTTCAACTCTGCGTCTATCTGCGTAATCTGCGGATCAAACTCTTCTGTCTTTCGGTCACTTCGCCGGTTCGCTGAGCCGGCCCATGAACAGCACGCTGCCCGTCTTGTGGTCGCGGATCAGGTACAGGAACGGCCGGTCGGCGCGGAAGTGCCGGATCACCGGCGGTGGGGCGACGCTCGTCGTGCCGACCACGACACCGGTCGCGGCGGCGGCCTCGGTGCCTTCTTCGTTCACATCCACGAACGCCTTATGAATCACCGCGGAGATGCTCAGCGATTCGGCGGTGGCCATGCGGCTGAAGTCGGCCGCGCCGAACGCAGCCCGCATCCCCAACGCCTGAAGCAGCGTGTTCAGGAGGAACGACTTCGTCACCTTGAATTTCGGCAGGTGAACGTGAACGATCTTCTCGTAGCGCAGGCGCTTCAGCATCTCGCCGAGCTTGTCACCGGTCCGTTCCTTTTCGACCGCCGCAAGGCCGTCCGGCTTCTTCGGTAGGATCACGGTCATGCTCACACGCTTGCCGGTGTACGGCATGTCGAGCACCTGATAACCGTATGGCCCGTGCCCGGTGCCACAGGGGGACACCGGGTACAAGGCGCCGTGCAGCACGGCGCTCGGTGGGCCAAACCGGCCGCCCGGACAGCACAACAACAACCAGCGACTGGCCCACGCCGCGGCCCGCAGCGCTCACAGTGGTGGCGTGAGTGTCGCGATGGGCGACGCGAGCGTCCGGTTCGTCAACAACTCAGTTTCGCTCAACACGTGGAGGGCGATCGGAACGATAAGCGCGGGGGAAGTACTCGCCAACGACTACTGATCGTCGCTTCGCATTCGCTGACACGCGGTTCACCCAACCTCGCGCCACCTTGCTCGCACTAACTCCGGGGTCGCGGTGCCAGTCACGCCGATCTGCTGAATTGTGATCGACGCCACCAGGTTCCCGAACGCCGCGGCTTGTTCGTGCGTTGCGCCGCTGACCATCGCGGAGGCGATTCCCGCAGAGCAACTGTCGCCCGCCCCGCAGATGTCGATCGGCCCGGACACGGGGTAGGTAGGAATTGACAATCCGCCTGCCCCGGTTGCTAATGACGCCATCGGAAGAGCCAGGAAGATTCCCTTCGCACCGCGAGTGCAGTAAACCGGCCGACGACTCGACCGCCGCGCGAATGTCATCGCCTTATCAACGGCCTCCGTGTCTTCGTCTTCAAAGTGCCCCGGATCAACCGCTTCGCATATCTCGCGCTCGTTCGGCTTCACGCACACGTTCCGAAACAGCCCAATCTGCTCGCGGCTGTCGGCCAGCACGAACTTCGTGGGGTCGTTCGCGCCGAGTTCCGCCAGGTGTTCGCGCACGCGAGCCGTGACCACGCCGCAATCCGCTTCGCTCACCTGATCGAGGACGAGCAGCGCGTCCAACCGCGGCCATGCCTCATCCAACAGTTCGATGATGTGTTCCTGAATACCGTCCGGGGTCGGCGTGCGGTTCTTGATGTCGAGCCGGTTCAGTTCTTCCTTGCCCAACATCGGCTTCGTGTACGTGGGCGTGCGGCGGCTCTCCGACTGGATGATCCCGCCCTGCTCGACCGCGGACAGCGCGCGAAGCGCCTGTCGAAGCTCGTAGCCTTCGCCGTCGTCGCCGATGCAAGCGATGGGGTAGATGCGGCCCACGCCCAGCGCCGCGAGGTTGTTAATCACTGTGCCCGCGGCGCCAGGATAGCTCCGCACCTTCACCACCTGGTACGCGGTGAGGCCGGTTTCCACCGACGGTTCGTTTAGTGTGGGGTCGATGTCGAGGTAGCGGTCGAGGAACAAATCGCCGAGCACGCCCACCGTGCGGTTCGGGATCGTAGCGAGGACGTGATCGACGAGTTGGGTCGTGAGCATTGGAGATTCCCGCCGATGGCGATTTCTGCTTTACTTTTCGTCCAATCTTCATTATCTACGCCAACTCACGAAATCTGTGCCGTTTGTCCGCGAATGAGGGTTGCAGCAACCGCGTTGCTTCGGCTTCTGAGTGATTGCGCTTGCCCCGTGCGGTCCGACTCACCTAGAATTACCGCGTTGCTCCTCGACCGTGAAAGGGTTCATGATCCGATTCGGTGCGATAATTCGAGCCTTGATGCTTGTCGCATGTCTGGTGCCGTTCACCAGCGTGCAACAAGCTTCGGGGGCCGTCGCGCCGTTCCTACCCGTCGCACCGGTGTCCGAGAGCGAAGCGCCCTTCTCCCCAGGCGAAGAAGACGACGAGCGCGAAAACGACGGAAAAGAGCGGCACGCCTCGGCGTGCCGCCACCGCCAGCCGGTTCGCGAACTGGCCGAGAAACTCCCGCCAACACACGCCTCGCACCAGACTCACCTCACCCGCCCACGCACCACCCCACCTGTCGCCGCCGACCCGTTTTGCAACGGTCTCGGCACGCCATACCGCTGCTAACTTCCGTCCGTCTATCGGCGCGCTCTCGCGCCCCAATCAACGACCGGTATTCCGGCCGCGACGCCGTTGCGTTTCGCCGCCGTCCTTACCCGTTCAACGATCTGGAGACGGCGTCTTGGAAAAGCTTATCAACGGTATTCACCGATTTCAGGCGGACGTGTTCGCGCCGAACCGGGCCTTCTTCCGCAAACTCGCGGACGGGCAAAGCCCACAAACGATGTTCATCACGTGCTCGGACTCGCGCATGGTGCCCGATTTGATTTGCCAGAGTGATCCCGGCGACCTGTTCGTGTTGCGAAACGCGGGTAACATCGTCCCGCCATATGCGCCGGGCGCGCCCAGCGGCGAGGCTGCGACGATCGAGTACGCGATCCGCGGGCTGGGTGTCCGCGACGTCATCATTTGCGGTCACACCCGGTGTGGCGCGATGCAGGCCGTGGCCGAACCGCAATGTACCGTGGCCATGCCGCGCGTGCGTCAGTGGCTCGAACACGCGCAAGCGAGTCAGGAAATCGTCTGCACCTGCTACTCGAACCTGACCGGCGAGGCCCGCGCGAAGGTGCTGGTTCAGGAGAACGTGTTGACGCAACTTGAACACCTGCGCACGCACCCAGCCGTGGCTGCCGCGCTCGCCTCGGGCGAGTTGAAGTTGCACGCCTGGGTTTACAAAATGGAAACGGGCGAAGTGTTCGCGTACCACCCGGAGAACGGGCAGTTCGCGCTGCTCGAAATCGGGGACGACGTTACCCCGGCCTACCCGCTGATCCGCCGCGGTGGCGCGGCGGAAGCGATGTGAGTCCCATTCGGAAAGTGCGTAGTCCCTCAACGATCCGCGACCGCGAGGGAGCGGTTGACGTTGGCCACTCCCTTGCGGTCGCGGCTCGTTTGTCCTCTGCAATCCAGGACGGTTGATTCATGGACGCGGCTCCCGCACCCAAACCCCCGGCGCCGCCCGCCACGGGCGGCACCCTCGTCGCCGACTTCCTTGCGTCGCTCGTCGTGTTCATGGTGGCGCTGCCGCTGTGCATCGGCATCGCACAGGCGTGTGGCCTCCCGCCGGAAGCGGGGATCATCACCGGCGTGGTCGGCGGGTTAGTGGTTGGGTTTCTGGCCGGTAGCCCGCTCCAGGTGTCCGGCCCGGCTGCGGGCCTGATCGTTCTCGTCATCCAGTTCCTCGACGATGCGAAGGCACAAGTACCTGGCACCAGCCCGGTTGTGCTGCTTGGCCTTGCGATCGGCATCGCGGGGCTGATCCAGATCACCGCCGGGGTGCTGAAGTTCGGTCCGTGGTTCCGTGCCGTCTCACCCGCAGTCGTGGAAGGGATGCTCGCGGGGATCGGCGTCACCATCATCGCCAAGCAGTTCCACGAGTTGGTGGACAGCACCGCGCCGAAGAAGGTCCTCGACGGGCTGCTCGCGATTCCACATGCACTTGGGAAGGCGTTTGACCCGCCGTCGGGCGCGAGCGCGAACCACACCGAAGCCGCCGTCATCGGGCTGCTCGCGGTCCTGATCCTCATGCTGTGGAAACCGATCGTACCGAAGCGATTGAAGATCGTGCCGGCTGCGGTCGTCGCAGTACTGGTCGCGGTGCTGGTGAACGAATTCGGGCGGCCCGTCTTTGAGGCGTTCGGGATGCGCATCGGTCCGGCGGCGGACATCCACGGCGGAATCGGTGTCGAGCGCGTGCAAATCTCCGCCAGCCTCGCGGACTCGGTCCAGCCAATCGGGTGGCCCAGTTGGGAGATTCTCGCGCTGGGTTTGGTGTGGAAGGGGGCGCTCACGTTCGCGCTGATCGCCAGCGCCGAAACGCTCCTGTGTGCCGTCGCGGTGGACAGTAAGCACAACGGACCGCGCACGAATTTCGACCGCGAACTCCTGGCGCAGGGCGTCGGGAACACGATCTGCGGGGTCGTCGGCGCGTTGCCCATGACGGGTGTAATCGTCCGCAGCAGCGCGAACCTCGAAGCCGGCGCGAAGACGCGGCTCTCCGCGATTCTGCACGGCCTCTGGCTGCTCTTGTTCGTCACACTACTGCCGGAGTTGCTCGCGCGCATCCCGTCCGCGGCGCTCGCGGCCATCCTGGTGTACACCGGATGGAAGTTGCTCAACCTGCCGGGGTTGCGGCAACTGTGGAAGGAGAGCAAGAGCGAGGCGCTGATCTTCGTCGCGACGGCCGTGACCATTGTGAGTGCCGACCTGCTCGCGGGCGTTGTGATGGGGGTGGTGCTGGCCGCACTTAAGCTCCTCGTCCAGTTCTCACACCTCCGGGTGACGCGGACCGATGAACCCGAACACAATCGCGTGCATTTGCACCTGGAAGGGGCAGCGACGTTCCTCCGGCTGCCGGTGCTGGCGAAGGCGATCGAAGAGGTACCACCGGGACTGGAGTTGCACGTCCACCTCGACGAACTTCAGTTCGTGGATCACGCGATCCTGCACCTGCTGCTCACGTTTCAGAAGCGATACGAGGGGACCGGCGGGCAGTTGTTCATCGACTGGGAGCGACTCCACGCGCACTTCAACGGCGACGCTCCGCCTTCGGGCGAACGGAAGGCGTAAGACAATCAACAGTCAGGGCCGTTGCGTATTTCGCGGTTGGCAATTTGGGCTGGGAAGCACCCCGCCTGCTGACGCAGGCGGTTCGACCGAAAGCCCTTCCCGGCGAACCGCCTGCGTCAGCAGGCGGGGTGTTCCAACAATACGACTCCGCAATGTGAAACATGGAACGGTCCTGAATCAACAGCGACCATTTTACACTTCGCCTTGTCGCGCGCTCGCGTGCGCCGTTACTATGGGATGTTCGCCCCTGACGGAGTTCAGGGACACCAAAACCCGACGGTGACCATGCCGCCGAAGACCGCGAAGTTGCCGGGAGCCGCCATGCCCGGTCCGACCGCACACGCTCTGACCTTCGACCCGACCAACCCGTTCTTCGTCCAGCCGGACCGAACGGTGATGGTCGAGGTGGATAACCCGAAGTACACGGAAGCACGCGACGCGCTCGCGCCATTCGCGGAGCTGGAAAAAAGCCCCGAACACATCCACACGTACCGCATCTCGAACCTCTCGCTCTGGAACGCCGCCGCCGCGGGGTTCAGCGCGGATGAGGTCGTGGCTGTGCTCCAGCGGTACACGAAGTTCCCGATCCCGCAGAACATCCCGACCGATATCGCGGAGACGGTCGCGCGTTACGGCCGCGTCAAACTCGAACGCATCGACGCCGACCACCTGAAGCTCGTGTGTTCCGATAAACCGCTGCTTGCTGAACTCGCCCGCAACAAGAAGGTGAAAGAGTACCTCGGCGAAAAGCTCGACAACACGAGTTTCGCGGTCACCCCGGCGTTCCGCGGCGTGCTGAAACAGGTGCTCATCACGGTCGGCTACCCGGCGGAGGACATCGCCGGTTACACCGAGGGCGCGCTGCTGCCGATCGCACTTCGCGACACGCTGGCAACGGGCGGGCAGCCCTTCCACATTCGCGACTACCAGCGCGAAGCGGCAGACGTGTTCCACGCGGGCGGCGACGTGCGCGGCGGCAGCGGCGTGATCGTGTTGCCGTGCGGCGCGGGCAAGACCATCGTCGGCATCGTGGCCATGTCGCTCCTACAGAAGAACACGCTGATTCTCACCACCAGCATCACCGCCGTGAAACAGTGGCGGCGCGAGATCATCGACAAATCGACGCTGACCGAAACTGAGGTGAAAGAATACACCGGCGAGACGAAGGAAATCGGCCCGGTGACGATCGCGACCTACCAGATTCTCACGTATCGCCCGGACAAGACCGAAGACTTCCCGCACTTCGGGCTGTTCGAGCAGCGCGATTGGGGCCTGATCATCTACGACGAAGTTCACTTGCTGCCGGCCCCAGTGTTCCGCGTAACGGCACAGATTCAGGCACGCCGACGCTTGGGGCTCACCGCCACGCTCATCCGCGAAGACGGGCGCGAAGGCGACGTGTTCTCGCTGATCGGTCCGAAGAAGTACGACGTGCCGTGGCGCGAGTTGGAAACGAAGGGCTGGATCGCGAGCGCGAGTTGCAGCGAAATTCGCGTGGCACTGCCGACCGACGCGACCCGCATGGAGTACGCGGTCGCCGATCACCGTGCGAAGTACCGTATCGCGAGCGAGAACGTCGCGAAGGACGACGTGGTTGCTGAATTACTGTCGCGCTACAAGGATCAGCGAGTCATCGTGATCGGGCAGTATCTGTCGCAACTGCACCGGCTCGCGGAGCGGTTCGACTTGCCGCTCATCACCGGCAGCACCGTGACTTCGGAGCGTGAAGACCTTTACAACAAGTTCCGCGCCGGAGAGGTTCGCCATCTCGTGCTATCGAAAGTCGGGAACTTCGCGATCGACCTACCGGACGCGAACGTGCTGATCCAGGTGAGCGGCACCTTCGGTTCGCGTCAGGAAGAAGCGCAGCGGTTGGGCCGCATCTTGCGCCCGAAGAGCAGCGGCGACGGAGACGCGCACTTCTTCACGCTGGTGTCGCGCGACACGCGCGAACTCGACTTCGCGCACCACCGCCAAATGTTCCTGACGGAGCAGGGCTACAGCTACGAGATCCTCGACGAGCGCGACGTGCTCCCGCCGAAGTCCGCCGCGGGGTGAGCGATGTCTTGCGGCCTGAAGGCCACGCTCCCTCAGCCCAGACCACTGGCCTGCGACGAGTGTTTCCGAATCCATCGAACCGTATACCCAGGCCGGTGCCTGGGCTGAGGGAGCGCGGCCTTCAGGCCGCAATGAACGTGACCAACCCCACCGCTCGCCTTCCGGCCAAGTTGCACCGCCGCGTGTGCCTCGTTCTCACGGAGGACGCGGTGCTCGCGGAAGAACTACTCGCGCGCAAGAAGCTCGCGTCGGAGGTCGCCGGGCGGCTGTCCGAGAAGGTGCTGCTCATCCGCCCCGGACGGCTCGACGCGGTCCTCGACGAACTTCGCAAGATGGGCCACACGCCGCAAGTGGTCGGGAAGTAGACCAACGTGCCGCGACCGCATGGGAGCGGCCACGCTAACCGCTCCCTTGCGGTCACGGCTCGTTAGAAACACGCCGCAAGTGGTCGGGAAATAGCCGCGCGGAACACTACAACACCTCGATGCCCGCGACCCCCGAAACAGACTGGTCTTCCCGCTGCCGCGACGCGCTCGCGCGCTACGCCGAACCGCTCCTGCGATCGGTCGGCGATAAGCTCGTGCGCCCGCGCTCGAAGCAACCCACCGACGAGTTGCTCGACAAGGCCGCCGCGATGATCACCAACGCGCCGGTCATCGACCGGCGCATCAAGGAGCAACCGCCCGCGTCGCGGAAGTTGCTCGCGTTCATGGGCGTCAGCCGGCAACCGCGGTGGAAGGTCGGACACCTCCTCACGCTGCTCGCGGCGCTCGACCACAACGACGGCTTCAGCCCGGTTCAAACGCTTCTCGAAACCGGATTGCTGTTCCCCGAACTCGACCCGCAACACCCGCCCATCGACAGCTTCGCAAGTTGGTTCGGCCTCGCGGGGACGCACAACGCGGTGGTCTTTGCGCACCCCGGCGTCGCGGCCCGCGCTCGCGGCGAAGATTTCGGTCTGCCGAACTTGGCGAGCGATGACACACACGCGACACCGCGAGCGGCGGATGGCTTCGAGTGGCCGCTGCGCCTCGCGGCCGTGTGGCAGCAGGTTCACGCAGACACGATGCGGCTCACACAGGGGAACACGCTATTCAAGCGCGACCTCGTCAGGCTTCAGTCGGACGCGGTGCTAGCCGCGCCACCGGTCGATCAGCTCGCGTCCATTGCCGATGCCGGTGTGTTGGCGCTCTTGTGGGCGCGTGCCGTTGGCTTGCTCGGCGAACGCGACGGCACGCTCGAAGCCAGCACGTTCCCGACTGCGTGGGACGGCCCGCTGTTCGCGCTACTCGCGGAACTATTCGCCGCGATGCCGCTCGTGGAACCGTGGGATCCGCTCGCGGGGTACTCGCCTCCCGAGAACGGGCTGTCGCCCACGCCCACCGCGGGCTTGCTCGCGCTGCTGCTCGCGCGAGACTTCGTGCATCCCACTGCGGTCGCGGAGTGGCTGTGGTCGCATCACCCGTCGTGGGCCGGCGTGATTCCGACGACCGCGACCGACAAGGGCGCCGGCTGGGTTCGCGGGTACTTGCTCGGCGTCGCGTACCCGCTCGGCGTGCTGGAAGTGTCTGGCGAACTGGTTCGGCTATCCACGTTCGGGCGGCACGTGCTGTTCGGTGAGAAAGAACCGCCCGCGCCGCCCGCGTTCCCGCAAACGCTGCTCGTTCAGCCGAACGCCGAAGTGCTCGCGTATCGACAAGGACTGACGCCCGCGCTGATTGCCGCGCTGTCGCGGTTCGCGGCGTGGAAAGGCATCGGCCCGGCGTGTACGCTCGAACTCACCCCGGAACAGACTTACCGCGGGCTTGAATCGGGTCTCACGCTGCCGATGATCGTGCAGACGCTCAACCGCCACGGTACGCGCCCGGTTCCGCCCGGCGTCGCCGATCTGCTTCAACGGTGGGCGAGCAAGCGCGAGCGCATCACCATCTTCTCGTCCGCGGTGCTGGTCGAGTTTCAAACGCCGGCCGAACTGGACCTGGCCGTCTCAAGGGGCGTGGTCGCGTTGCGGCTCACCGACCGCATTGGGATGACCGCGGACGGCGGCGAACCGTCGCTGTCGCACCTCCGGTTAATCGGTAACCGCGACTACGAATCGAAACCGCAACGGTGCCTCACGACCTCCGACGACGGCGTCACGCTCACCGTCGATACGCCGCAAGCCGACCTGCTGTTGGAAGCGGAGATCGGGCTGTTCGCGGAACCGCTGCCCATCGACCAGAACGGCGGGCGGAAGTTCCGGCTCACGCCAACTTCCCTTCGGCGAGCGATCGACAGCGGCAGACCGCTCGCGGACATCGACGGATGGTTTGCGGAGCGCAGCGGCGCACCGCTCTCGTCCGCTGGGCGTCTCCTGCTGCTCGGCGCGCAGATGCCACCGCCCCTAGCCGTGCGGTTGCTCGTCGTGAAGTTACCGACGGTGGAAATCGCGGATGGCGTGGCGCAGTGGCCGGGTACGCGTGCGCTCGTCGCGGAACGCCTCGGCCCGCTCGCGGTGAGCGTGAACGAAGAGCACTTTGAAGCGTTCCGCGACGCGCTGCGGGAATTGGGTGTGAATGTAGTGGGGTAGGGTGATTCGTCTTTGCCCTCTCCCCTTGCGGGAGAGGGCGAGAGAAAAGCGACTCACGCCGCGATGCCGCTCTCGTTTGCGTAGCCCGCGATGGTCGTGGCGAGGCTCTTGCCAATGCCCGGCACGCGCTCGAGTTCGCGCGTACCGCCGCTCGCGAGAAGTTCCGTCACGTCGGCTGGCAACCCGAGTACGGCCATCGCCGCGGAGCGAAACGCACGCACGCGGTACAGGTTGTTCCCCGACCGCGCGAGTTCATTCGCGTGTTCGCGCAGCCGCCGGGCGATATCTTGGTTGGTCAGAGTCATGTCGCACCTCCTTCTGTAATATGTTCCACGTGGAACGTATGTACACAAGGTCGGTTGGCGATTAACCGCGGCCTGGCGGAGCGATTCACCACATGGCTGGCTTTCGCACGCACATCACAGTGTCCGGGGTGCTGGGCGTCGCCTATGGCGGGATCGCCGTGCAACCGCTGGGGTTCAGCCCAGAAGCCGGTATCCTCGCGGCTGGCGTGACCGCCGTGGGCGGGATGCTCCCGGACCTCGACAGCGATTCCGGCATCCCGGTACGCGAACTGTTTGGGCTGATGGCCGCTGTCGTGCCGCTCATGCTCATCCCACGACTTCACCACGCGGGCGTGTCGCTCGAAGGCATCCTCGCGGCGTTGCTGTTCGGCTACGTGTTCATCCGTTACTTCGTGGCGAGCGTGTTCCGGCAACTCACGGTGCATCGCGGGATGTATCACAGCATCCCGGCCATGCTCATCGCCGGGTTGTGCGTGTACCTCGCGTACCCGGAGCGCGGCGTGCGCATCCTCTTGGGCGTCGGTGTGATGGTCGGGTTCCTGTCGCACCTGGTTCTGGACGAGGTCTATTCGGTGGACTGGCGCGGCTTGAAGCCGAAGTTGAAGGCGTCGGCTGGTAGCGCGGTGAAGTTCGCATCGTCATCGGTCCCCGCGACCGTGACGTGCTACCTGACCCTCGGTGGGTTGCTTTACCTTGCGTACCTGAACGTCAAGCAGTCTGGCGGCGAGTTGGGATGGTAAATGTTTAAAGACGAGCGAGGGGCGTAAGCCCCCTGATACGGTCGCACGCCGTTGCTGTGATGGTGCATCTATCCGGGGCTTACGCCCCGCGCTCGCCCAAGAATTCCCTTTTGTCCCTCTTGCATCCACGCCCGGTGGGCGCAACAATACTAGCGAACAACCACACCAACGATGCACCGGCTTCGGGCCGCTCGCGTCGGGGTGTCGGGCGTCGGTTTTCGCGGCTCACGGCTGCGGACCGCACCCGGCAACCGCGGCGTGGAGCGTAATCCCAAGCCGGTGCTGGCGTTTACCGTCGGCCGTTAGTCGAGGGCCATCAACATGGCGATCAAGAAAGAGAAAGAGAAAGAAAAGCCCAAGGACATGGGGTCCGCGATCATCGAACTCGTGGACAAACTCCACGAGGAACGGAAGATCGGCAAGGACGTGATCTTCAAGGGCATCGCCTCCGCAATCCAGGTCGCCGCCGAGCGCCACTTCCAGGTGGAAGAAGGCGTACACGTCAGCATCGACGAGGCCACCGGCCACATCATCGCCAAGTATGGCGAGCAGGAACTCGACCCCGGCTTGCTCGGGCGCATCGCGGCGCAGTCAGCCAAGCAGATGATCATCCAGAAGATCCGCGAGGCCGAATCGGACACGGTGTTCAACGAGTTCACCGGCAAGAAGTACGAACTGCTCGTCGGCACCGTGACCCGCGTGGACGCAGGCACCGCGATCGTGTCGCTGGGCAAGTCGGAGGCACTGCTGCCACGCAGCGAGCAGATCCCAGGCGAAACGCACCACGTCGGCGAGCGTGTGAAGGCGATTATTCTGGAGGTCCGCAAGCAAGGTAACCGCGTCAAGATCGTGCTGAGCCGCGCGCACCCTGAGTTCGTGAAAGCGCTCTTCGAGGAAGAAATCCCCGAAATCGACGAGCGCATCATCGACATCCGGGCTGTGGCTCGTGAAGCCGGTTACCGGTCGAAGGTCGCGGTCACTTCCATCGACATGAAGGTGGACGCGGTCGGCGCGTGTGTGGGTGTTCGCGGGAGCCGCATCAAGAACGTGATCGAGGAACTCAACGGCGAGCGCATCGACATCGTCCGCTGGAACGACGCATTGCAAGTGTTGATTCCGAACGCGTTGCAGCCGGCGCAGATTTCCGATGTCTTCACCTACCCCAGGCTCGGTCGGGCCATCGTACTCGTCACCGACGACCAGTTGTCACTCGCCATCGGGCGGCGCGGCCAGAACGTGCGGCTCGCGTCCAAGCTCGTTGGCTGGGACATCGAGATCATGACGCACGACGAACTCGCGGAATCGCTCGAACGCGCGGAACGCTGGTTCGGCCAACTTCCGAACGCCTCGCTCGAACTGACCAACGTGCTCATCGAGGAAGGGTTCCTGTCTTACAACGACATCACGATGATCGACGCGGCCGGACTGACCGAGTTCTCGGGGCTTCCCGAAAACCAGGCCGACGAAGTCGTGATGTACGCAGAAGAGTACGCGGATGTGATGGAGCAGAGCGTCGAGGAGGAGCGCCGTCAGGCGGAAGAAGCCGCTGCGGAGCAAGCCCGCCAGGAGGCAGCCGAAGCCGCCGAAGCCGCCGCGACCGCCTTATCAGAAGAGGGAGTCGCACCTGCGGAGACCGCGGAAACTTCCGCTGCCTCCGAACCTGAACAGCCCACCATCGTCTCTACCAAGGAGACGACCGAGACGCCGGCCCCCGCGACATCCGACGCGGATGAGTCGGCGGCCGAATGACTGAAAAGTGACGAGTAACGAGTTGCGAGTGACGAGTCGAGAAAAAGCCCGGCAGCCACCGAAACCGTGCGGTTTGCTGCTTCGCTCGTCACTCGCAACTCGTTACTCATTACTTCCGCCGCAGGAGTCCCCTTTTCAGCGGACGCGGCTTGATTAGAATATAACTCATTCGGGGCGCGATCGGTCGATCCGGTACGCCCGTTGCGCGGGCCGGTTCGGGGGTTGTTCGGAGCACCCCTGAGAGGAGTTTTGCTTGTCGAACACGACGTCGAAAGACACGAAAGACACAAAAGAGAAGAAGGTCCGGGTCTTCACCCTGGCCAAGGAGTTGAACGTCGAGAGCAAATTGCTCCTCGACTACTGCAAGGAACTCGGATTCGCTGAGATCACCAACCAGCTTAGTGGTTTGATCCCGGAGCAGGCCGACGCGCTGAAGGAACGGGCCAAGAAGGTTTCGAAACCCGGTGCCGGTCACGCTCCAGCGCCCGTGTCTGGCGTTCCCCCGAAGAACATTATTCCCCCACTCGCGAAATCCATTCACGCGATCCCCAAAGCACTCCCGAAGCCGGCACCCAAGCCCGCCGAACCTGTCGCGCAGCCCGTGGTCGAAGTCACGCCGGTGGAAGTTCCTGAACCGCCCGCTCCCACGCCGACCGTTGTGGCCGAATCGCTCGCGACTGTTCTCACGCCGGTCGTTCGCCCCGCGACCCCGCCCGCGCCGCCGAAGAATGTTATTCCCGCGCTCGGCGGTAGCGGAATGCGGAACCTGAGCGGTCGTCCCGCGGCCACTCCCCAGCGCACCGCCACACCGGTGGCTTCGCCTCCCCCGGTTGCGACTCCTGCCGCGACGACCCCGGAGGTGACTGTTGCCCCGACGCCCGTGGTGACACCCGCCGCGGTCGAAGCACCGGCCCCGCTCGCGCCGACTCCGGTCGCTCACGCTCCCAGTTCGTCTTTGCCCGCTGCGCCGCCCGCGTCGGCCGCAGTTCCGACGCCGACCGTGCAGGCCCCGCCGGCGCCGCCGAAGAATTTCATCCCCGCGACCACGGGACAGCAGACCTCACGCCCGAACGTGTTGAGTCGTGCACCGGCCCCACCACCGCCACGGCATATCGCGGCCCCGCGAACCGGCGGTGGCGCGCCGCCTCCCGGTTCGCAAGGCCCGCGGTCCGGCACGACCAGCGCGCCTGGTCAGCGCCCTGGCGGTCAGGGTGGTCCTTCGGGGCCAGGCGCTCCGCGAACGGGCAGCGCGCCTGGCGCGCCCAACCGCCCAGCCGTCGGTGGTCCGCCCAAGTCGGCACAAGGTCAGTCGGTCAAGCTCACGCCCGAAATGATTGAGCGACTCCGCGCGGCCAGCGCCCGCGGTCAGCGTATGTCGATCAACGAAATCGCGCGTACCCCGATCCCGGCCCCTGGCGCGCCGCCCAAGCCGGGCGACCCGCCGCGCCCCGGCACCCCGCCGCGCCCCGGCGCCGCACCGGGCCTCCCGCCGCGCCCCGGCGAGATCATTGACGACGAGGAAGAGAAGAAGAAGGCCGGCGTCATTGGCCGCGACTCTCGGCACAAGGGTCGCGCTGGCGGCGGTCGCGCCGGCGGCGCGGGTGGGGCGCGTGTCGATCGCGGGTCGATCGTCATTGGGTCCGGCGGGGTCGAGATGGTCGAACAGCAGTGGGGTTCGCGGCGCGGGCCGCGTCAGGCGCTGCTCCGCAAGGCGCTTCGCGGCAAGATCGCGCCGATCATCAAGGAAGGTATGATCGAGATTGGGCTGCCAATCACGGTTCGTAGCCTGTCCGACGCCATCGGCATGAAGGTGGCGGAACTGTCCAAGCGGCTGATGAAGGAGACGAACCAGCTTTACGGCAACAACTCGCCGGTGGACTTCGACACCGCCGCGCTCATCGCCGTCGAGAAGAACATCGAACTGGTCATCAAGCGGCAGAAGACCGCCGAAGAGATTCTGATCCAGGAGTTCGAGGAACGCGAGAAGAGCGTCGATCCAGAGAAGCTCCGGCCGCGCCCCCCAGTCGTCACGATCATGGGTCACGTGGACCACGGCAAGACTTCGCTGCTCGACAAGATTCGGCGGTCGAACATCGCGGCCGGCGAGGTCGGCGGCATCACGCAGGTGATCCGCGCCTGGTCCGTCACGCACAAGATCGAAGACCCGGAGACCGGCGAAAAAGTCATCGAGCGGCCAATCACGTTCCTCGATACACCCGGCCACGAGGCATTCACGAAGATGCGCGCCCGCGGTGCCAACGTCACCGACATTGCCATCATCGTGGTTGCCGCGACTGACGGCGTCATGCCGCAGACACAGGAGGCCATCGCTCACGCCCGCGCCGCGGACGTGCGAATCGTCGTCGCCATCAACAAGGTGGACGCGCCGAATGCGAACATCGATCGCACCCGACGCCAGCTCTACCAAGAGAACCTGCTCCCCGACGACATGGGCGGCGACATCCAGTTCGTCGAGACCTCGGCCATCACTGGCCAGGGCATCGACGACCTGCTGAACGCGATCCTGATCGAGGCGGAAATCAACCTCGCTGACGACCTCCAGGCCGACCCGGACCGACCCGCGAATGGCACCTGCCTCGAAGCCTACATGACCGCCGACGAGGGCGTGATGGCAACCGTGCTCGTGCAGCAGGGTACGCTCAAGACGGGCGACATCGTGCTGTGCGGTGCGAACTACGGCCGCGTCCGTTCCATGCAGAACGACATGGGCTTGGAGATCGAGGAGGCTGGCCCGAGTACGCCGGTGCGGATCACCGGGTTGGGCGGCGTGCCCAACGCCGATGACCCGTTCTACGCGGTCGAGGAACTGACCACCGCGGCCAAGATCGCCGAGGCCCGCGAGAAGAAAGACCGCGAGGAGAAACTCAACCGGTTCACGACGGTGACCCTCGATAACTTCGCCGCGACCAAGAGCCGGCAGAAGATCACTGAGTTGAAGATCATTCTGAAGGCCGAGGCTCGTGGCTCGGTCGAGGCGATCAAGAAGGAGTTGGAGAAACTGACGCACGAAGAGGTGACCACTCGCGTGCTGCACGCCGGCATCGGGGCGATCACCGAGTCCGATGTGCAACTGGCGCTCATCAGCCCAAACGACACGCTCGTCATCGGGTTCAACGTGACCTCCGACGACGCGGCCCTGAAGTTGGCCGAGGGCCGCGCGATCAGCCTCCGCGAGTACCAGATCATCTACAACCTCGTGGACGACGTGAAGGCCCAACTGGAAGGCAGGCTCAAGCCGATCGAGGAAGTGGTTCACCTGGGCCGCGCGGTCATCCGGCAGACGTTCAAGCACGGCAAGGTGGGCACGATCGCCGGGTGCTACGTCACCAGCGGCGTGCTGGAACGCTCGGCCCGCGTCCGCGTCATCCGTGGCGGCGTGGTGGTGTTCCCGCCGGCCGACCGCGTGGTCGGTCTGGACTCGCTCAAGCGATTCAAGGACGACGCAAAGGAAGTCCGCGAGGGCTTCGAGTGTGGTCTGAAGATCACCGGTTACGACGACATCAAGGTGGACGACGTGATCGAAGCATTCAAGATCGAGATACGGGCACGAACCCTCTAACAGTTGCGAGTTGCGAGCAACGAGTTCAGACAGGAATTCTTTCTTACTCGCAACTCGCAACTCGTAACTCGCAACTGACGATATGGTTATCGGTTCCCTGACAGTCCGGTTGCTGGTTCGCGAGAGCCGCACGTTGAAAGACAAGCGGCAGGTCGTGCGGAGCATACTGGACCGCGTTCGCAACGAGTTCAACGTGTCCACTGCGGAAGTGGACACACACGACGACGTAAAATTGGTAACGCTCGGCTTCGCTGCGGTCGGCTTCGAGAACGCGGGCGTTCAGGGCGTGCTGCAGAAGATCCAAGAGGCGCTTCGCGTTCACCCGGTCGCGGAGTACCTCGGTGGCGAAGTGACCGTCGGGAGCGAGGTCGTTTAAGGCGTGTTTGGTGTTTAGTGTTTGGTGTTTCGTCTCGACCCCAGCAGGTGTTGCGAACTCCAACGGCTAAACGCGCGGCACCAAACACCAAACACTAAACACCAAACAAGGCAAATGAAATCTCACCGGATAGCGCGCGTGTCGGAAGTGATCCGCGAAACTGCGGCCAACGCCATTTTGTTCGAGCTGAAAGACCCGCGAGTCAAGAACGTTACGGTCACACGCGCCGAAGTCTCCGGCGACCTCCAACACGCGAAGGTGTTCGTCTCGATCATGGGTACCGAGAAGGAACAGGCGCTCACGATGCACGGGCTGAAGAGCGCGGCCGGGTTCGTTCAGACGAAGCTCGCGGACCGGCTCACGTCGCGCTACATTCCGCACGTCACGTTCGTCATCGACGAGGGCGTGAAGAAGAGCATCGAGATCGGTCGCCTCATCCGCGAAGAGAATGAACGGCTCGCGGCCGACAAGCAACAGGACGAAGCCGCCACGGACGTTGAGCAGGACGAAGCAGAGACCGATGAGCCAGAAGCCGCCGAAGGAACGACGGACCGCCCTCAGTAAGTTTTCGTGAGACATCGCCCCTCCGGGGCAAACGCTAAACGACGACTGGGCGAACGCCACGGAACCGGAGTCCCACCGAATGCCGGCCATCACGAACAAACAGCAACTCCTGACCCAGGCGCACGCGGTCCTCAAGAAGAGGTTCCCGCTACCCGCCCTGGAGCCGGAAACGCCGCGCCCGCTCCTCGAAGAACTGCTCTTCGCGATCTGTCGCGAGGGCAGCACCACCGCCGACGCGGAGGCCGCTTACACGCGCCTCCACAAAGTGTTCGTGGACTGGAACGAAGTTCGCGTCAGCACCGTGCAAGAAGTGGCCGACGCACTGAAACCGCTGCCGAACTCCGGCCCGCGAGCCGGGTGGATCATCGGTGTTCTTCATGCCGTTTTCGAGATGAACTACTCGTACGACCTCGGTGACATGGAGAAGAAGGGGCTGAAGCAGGCCGCCAAGCAGGTGTCGCGTTACTTCAACGAGAAAGACCTGAAGAGCATCGGCTTGAAGCAGGCCGCGAAGCAGATCGCACGATTCAAGCAGGTGAACGATTTCGCAGTGGCGTGGGTGGTGCAGCGGAACCTCGGCGGGCACGCGATCCCGCTCGATGGCCCCACGTTCCGCGTGCTGCGTCGGTTGAACGTCATCGAGGAAACCGACGCCGACGACATGGAATCGGTCCGCGGTGGCATCGAGCACGTGATCCCGAAGACCCGAGGCCCCGAGTTCACCGAACTGATGAGCATCCACGCGAAGGAACTGTGCACCGACAAGACGCCGCTGTGTGCGCAGTGCCCACTGAAAAACGACTGCCCTACCGGGATCGAAAACCTGAAGAAGCCAGAGAAGGAAAAGCCCGACTCGAAGCCAAAGAAGTCGCGGTAAGACTCGCGATATACAACCAGGGGCTCACGACCCTGGGCAGAGGAGAGGGTGGGTGCCGCCCATACCTTCGATACAGGTCGATCCTTTCAGACTTTGGACCCGATTTATTCGTCCCAAATTACCCAGATAACCGGCGCAAGGTCGCGCCTTTTGCCCATCACATTAGTGGCCCACATCGCCCGCGGAATCCGCCCATATCGGTCAACCTCCCCGGCTCGCGCGTCCGATACACGGACAGCCTGCCGCTTTGACGCCGAGGCTTTGTGATGCCTGCACCGCTGGACCGGCTGATCGACGCGCTCGCGGATACCGGAATGACCCGGTTCTTCCGGCGCATGTTCGACGACTACCCCCACCTGCTGATGAAAGACCAGACCGTCGAAGCCGTGAGGCCCGATCGCACGTTCAAGCTCGGCGGCCGGTGGGTCACCAACTTCGGCTCCGACAGTTTCCTCGGCCTCGATCAAGACCCGCGAGTGATCGCCGCTATCGAGCGCGGCGTGCACGCGTGGGGATCGCACAACGGCAGTTCGCGCGCGTTCGCGTCGGTCGAACCGAACGTGCGAGCCGAACACAAGATCGCCGAGTGGCTCGGCACCGAGGCCGCGCTCATCTATCCCTCCGTCACGCTCGCCAACGTCGGCGCCTTGCCGGGCCTCGTCACTCGGCGCGACGTACTCGTCGCGGATCAGTTCGCACATAACTCAATCGACGAGGGCCTGAAGCTCGCGCGAGCGCGCGGCGTCCGTACCGCGAAGTTCGCGCACAACCGCCCCGACGCGCTCGAACAGACGCTCCGCGGGCTGCAACCGTTTCGACACACGGTGATCGCGGTGGACGGCGTGTACAGCATGAGCGGAGAACTGCCGCCGCTGGCGGAGTTCCAACGCGTCGCCAGGCGGCACAACGGCTGCCTCTACGTCGATGACGCGCACGCAAGCGGGGTACTGGGCGAACAGGGGCGCGGGACCGTGCGCGAGACGCTCGGCGGCTACGACAACGTGCTGACCATCGGCTCGCTCTCGAAAGGCTTCTCGTGCTTGGGCGGGTTCGTCGCTGGCTCGCAAAATGCCGTCGATGTGCTGAAATTGCGGTCAAACTCGCTCATCTTCGGCGGGCCGGTTCCGCCCCCGTACCTCGAAGCGGTGTGTACGGTGGTGGACATCCTGATGTCCGCCGAGTACCCGGCAATGCGGGCGAAACTCGACCTGAACGTGCGGCGTCTAATCGACGGCGCTTCCCGGTTGGGGTTGGCCGTGATGGGCGGGCTCGTGCCGATTGTATCCGTACTGGTCGGAACGGAAGAAGCCACGCTGAAGGCCGGGAAGTTCCTGTACGAGAGCGGCTATTACGTGCAGTCGGTGGTGTTCCCCGCAGTGCCGCACGGCGCCGGCGTGCTGCGAATGCAGGTGAACGCGAACCACGCACCCGAACAGATCGACGGCTTGCTCGACGCGCTGGCCACGCTCAAGGACGCGACCCCAATGCCGGAACCCGCGGTGCTCGCGGCTCTGGTGGCAGCCTGACACTCCGTGACGAGTAACGAGTGACGAGTCGCGAGCCAAGGCAGAAGACAAACTGCCTCTCCTGACTTGGCTCGTAACTCGTCACTCGTTACTCGTCACGGACGCAAATGCACTGGCTCTACCTCATCGCCGCTGGCTTCTTCGAGTGCGGGTTCACCACCTGCCTGAAGCTCTCTGACGGGCTGACCCGGATCGGCTGGGCGGTGGCGTTCGTACTGCTGTCGATGGTCAGCTTCGGGCTGCTCACGCTCGCGGCACAGAAGATCTCACTGGGCACCGCATACGCGGTGTGGACCGGCATCGGCGCGGCCGGCACCGCGCTCATCGGAATCATCTGGTTCAAAGACCCGGCGACGTTCTGGCGACTCTTCTTCCTGACGGGTTTGATCGGCTGCCTGATCGGGCTGAAACTCGCCTCGCCGGAAAAGGCCAAGTGATTTGGAGGGTGGGCACTGCCCATCTCTTCAAAACTACATCTCGTCGCTGAACACGCGGTCGAAGTCGCCGACCCCGGCGCGCATCGCGAGTTGGCGGAAGGCGTCCGCGAAGTCGTCGGTCGTGTGGTGCAGGTGTTCGGCCTCGGAGATGAGCGGCAGAATCGCCCTTCTCTGAACGCCCTGATCGCGTAACACGCGGCGGAACGGCTTCAAGTTCGGCGCGTAGATGTGGAACAGTTTGTGTTCGTCGAACTGTACTTCGATCGGCTTGCGGTCGGCCAGCACCGCGACCCCGGTGCAGCCGTCGTGCGTGAGCAACTCCTCGAAGTCGCAGAAGTAGCTCGCGAGAACCGCCCGGTCGATGTGTTCGCGGCGCAGGTCGGTGTGGCCGTCCGCAAGCGAGCCGTGGCTGCTCTCCAGAACGACGTGAACCACCTCACCCAGCGGTTCGAGCAGCGCCAAGAACGTCTCGAACAGCCGCTCCGCGGTGACGGCTGCCGAAAGCATCGGCAGGCGCAACTTCGCGCGGCGGTCACGGAAGACCTCCACGCGGTAGCCCTGACGCGGGCGAACGGGCAGCCCGGACCCAGGACGGATTGCGTCCGTGAGGGTGAAATCGCCGTAGGAATTAACGGACAGGTGTGCGGCAAACCGGTCAGGAGTCACGGGGACACCTCGCTGCGACATCGGTTCCAAAGAACCCAGGGTCGAGACGTTTATCAGTGGTGTCGCGTCATGGCGTGCGGCGTCTGGTTTGGGTTACCCCAGACACAGGAGCATAGCTCCTGTTTGGCGTCGTGGCGTCCTTGCCGGCGGAATTGTAGCGAGCCAGGAGTCCAGAGCACGCGAAACTGGCGCGAACTCCGGGTGTTCTGATTAGAGGACTGGTGTATGATCGGGGACAATGGGGCGGCAGGAGCGGCCCGTTACCAACAGGCTGGGAGCGGATTCCGTTAAACCGGTCAAGCTCGGGCCAGCGGAACGTGAATAGGTAACCAGGGGTTGAAACCCTTGGCTCTAGCAGACGGCACCCGGAGAGCGGTCATGCGGCAACTCGGCGTTTTTCTTGGCTTCACTGCCTGCTGCCTGCTGCCTGCTGCCCACTCTTTTGCGCAGCCCAAGCCGGATGACAAGAACATCGTCATCACACCGAAGAAGCCCGGCGACCCGGACCGGTTCGATGAATCAAAGTTCATCATCATCCGGCCCAACGGGAAAACGCCGTCACTGATTACCCAACCGACAACACCGGTCGCGCCCGCGCAACCCGCGACCAACACGCTCGCGGTCCCGCTACCGGGCACGCCCAAACTCGACGCCGATATGGTGTTCGACTACTGGTTCGTGGCCGCCGTGGACGGCCAGCGGATCGGGTACGTTCAGTGGGGCGCGAAGAAGGCCAAGAAGAACGAGCGCGAACTTCTCGTCGGCGTGAAGTATCAGAACTTCACCGTGTCGCGGTTCGGGCAGATCGTCAGCCAGTGGGGCGAGGAATCCACCGTCGAGAACCTGACCGGAGACATCCTCATTACGGGAATGCGGCAGGGCATCGGGAAAGAGCAGGCGCTGGTGCTGAGCGGCGTGGTGGAAGGCAAGACGCTCAAGGTGACCGGCGACGGGGCCGCGAAGGGCGCCAGCGACACCCCCTGGCCCGAGGGCGTGGTCGGATGCGCCCGCGAACCGGTCCTCTTCAAGGAGAAGCGGCTCAAGGCCGGCGAGTCGTTCGACTACCCCGCGTACATCGGTGTCCTCAACCGCGTCGTGAAGATGACCGTGACGCTTGAAGCGGAGGAATCGCTCGCGCTTTGGCCGAAAGATCCGGCCCGTAAGTTGTTACGTTACGTTTCAAAGATGGAGCCAGTAGGGAACTTCCGCCTGCCGCCGGCAACGACGTGGGTGGACGCGGAGACCTTCGAGCCGCTGAAGATGGAGTTCGATTTCCCCGGCTTCGGCGGGAAAGTCACGTTCCTTCGCACCACGAAAGAGTCCGCGACCGCGGCCGTGATGCGGCCCATCGAGCTGTTCAACGCTCAGTCGATTCGGTTGGATCGCGAGATTCCGGGAATACATCGGGGTAGTGCCGTCGTCTACAAGGTGTCCGCGCCCAAAGACGAAGACATCGGTTCGCTGTTCCCGGCCGACTCGCGGCAGTCGATCAAGAACCTCGACGCGAAGGCGAAGACCTTCGAGCTGCATGTCGCGGCGGTTCGCGGGCCGGTGAGGGGCGCAGGGGCGATGCCCGCGCCGGGCAAGGAGTTCACCGCGAGTAACTACTTCATCAACTGGGACAACGACGGCGTGAAAGGCCACTCCGCTGCCGCTGTAAAAGGACTGCCCGCGACCGCGAGCGACTGGGACAAGGCCGCCGCCGTCGAGCGGTGGGTGAACCGGAACATGAAGGCCTTCGAGTTCTCGCAGGCGATGGCGACAGCCGACAACGTGGCGAAGACGCTGACCGGGGATTGCACCGAGTACGCGATGCTCGGGGCTGCGATGTGCCGGTCGGTCGGCGTGCCGTCCCGCACCGTGCTCGGGTTGGTCTACGCGCCCGCGAAAGATGGCAAACCGTTCCTCGGATACCACATGTGGTTCGAGGTGTTCGCGGAGGGGCAGTGGCTCCCGCTCGACGCGACTCTGGGTGGCGGTGGCGTCGGTCCCGGCCACCTGAAGATCGCGGACCACAGTTGGCACGACGAGAAGACCTTCGCCCCGCTTTTGCCCGTGTTGCGAGTACTGTCCGCGAAACCGGCGGTCAGCGTGGGGAAGGTAGAACCTTAGCAGTTGCGAGCGGCGAGTTGGTGAGGGATACCATCCTGGCTGTCGGGCGGGTGCGTTTGCTCGGATCTCGCCACTCGGAACTCGGAACTTGAATTTTGTGTGTGCGATAGCTTCCCCGTGCTCGGCCGTTTATACTCTTGGAACTGCTGCCAAACCCGTTTCTCCCGGTGTCGCGGAGCGCAAGGCGCGACCGGCGCCGTTCTCCCCGCGCGGCGCCTGCTCACAAACTCGCAAGCGAGCGCCGATGATTGTGGTGTCAGTCAGGGTGTCGGTATGACGGACCGGAAACCGCACACCCCGCTTACCTCGCCACTGGTCCGGTCGCCCGCGCACACTGCCCCGCACCCCGACCACGCTCACGAAGGCAACGGCTTGTTGATGACCGCGACTCTTGTACCACGCACGCCCGCCGGCGCAACCGCCGCGCGGGAAGAGTACGCCGTGACCGCCTCCGACCCAGGCGACTGCGGCCGTCAGTGGCTCGCCCGCCTCATCGCGGGCGACTTCCCGCTCCCCGTTATTCACCCCGTCGAACTCCCCACCGGCGACCGCACGGCGGTCGAGCACAGCGCCGCCAGCCGCGCCGCCGGATGCCGTGATCTGTTCGTGATTCACGCTGATATCGGGGCCGGAGAGAGCGTCATCGCCGACGTCGCCCGCGCTTCCGCGGATCGCGTGCTCGTGTTGTCCCCCGACTCGGGCGCGGCCGATCGCGTCACCGAGCGGTTGCTCAAGTGCGGTGTTTCGGTCCTTCGCGCGCTCGCGGACGACGAGAACCCGGTTCGCCCGTTGCCGGCCGTCAGCAAGGTCACATCCGTGGCGCTGGGCTGCGCCCACGCCGAGCAAGCCCGGCGCGAAGCTGCTGCCGAGGTCGCGGCGGCCGAGAACCGGCTCGGCGTCTTCGCCGTGGTGTCGAAAGCGCTCGCGCGTTTGGCCGAGGTGAACGAATCGCTGGCGCGCCTCGACGCCGATCTCGCGGAGCGAGTTGCCTTACGCGACCGCATCGATGCTGACGGGCGGGCCGAAACGGACACGCCCTTTGCGCGGGCGCTCGCCAAGTTCCAGACCGATCACACCGACGTGATCGTACGCCTCGTGGCGGAACTTCAGGCCGCGACCTCGGCACACACCGATAAGGACGCCGCACTGACGCGGGCGCGGCACACGCACGCCGAAGCGGTCCGCAAACCGGGGATCTTGTCTCGCCTGTTTAGCAGCAAGCCAAAGCCCGGCGCCATCGACCCGGCAGACCTGGAGAAACAGGTTTATTCGATCGAAGCGGAGGTTGCATCGCTCGCCGGTCAGGTTCGCGAGTTACGGGCGAAGTCGGACGCGGCCGCCGCGGCGCTCGCAACCGGGCGCGACGAGTTGATTACGTCCGAGATCGCCACCCGGTGCGCCGCGAGTGACGCCGCGATTGCCGCGACCGAGGACGAACGGACGCGGGCACGGGCCGAAGCCGCCGCGCTCAACCGGGCCATCAGCGTGGCTGTGCCGGGCGAGGACCACGCGACCGCGGTTCGGAAACTCGCCGCAGCGCACGAGAAGGCCGCTGAGGTCGAGCGGTCCGGTCCGCAGACCGTCGCACGCGTGTTCGTCGGCACGCCCGGTAGCCTGAACACCGACCCGGTGTTTGCGTTTCTCGCAGTCAACCCGCCTTTCGGTGTGCTCGTTCTGGACCGCGCCGAAGAGTTGCCCGAAACAGAGTTCGCTCCGCTCTCGCGCCTCGCCGAACGCTGGGTGCTGGTTGGTCAGGCCCTTCCGCCCGACGACGCCCGCCCGCCGTTCAACGGTGCTCGTCTTCGTGCTGCGCGCTCGGCCGACGTGCCATTTGTGGCCCGTGTCGCGAAGTTGCTTGACCACGAGACGTGGGCCGTCGAGGGCGACCGACTCGTCTGCCGGCTCACGCATCTGACCCCCGCACAGCGCCGCGGGATGACGCGAGAACCGCTTGCCGACCAACCAGAGATCGAACTCCGGTTCCCCGCAACCGACGGTGACCCCCTTCTCGCGGAGATCGCGTTCCCGGGCAACACGCCGGTGCCGGACGCGAAGAGTTTCCTGTTCCACACGCTCGGCGAGGTGCTGTTGCGGCCGTGTGGTGAACCCGTCTGGAACACCGAGACCAACGCGATTACCGTGGCGTGGCCCGCAGCCGATGTCGGGACCAACGGTGCGTGGGTCGATCTCGAACTCGGCGTGCGCGAGAAGGTAACCGGGGTCGGCTTGTTCGCATTCACCGCGGCCGTGAGCTTCGATCCTGCTGCCGGGTGGGACGCGGAGAAGGCTACCGCGTGGCTCGAGACGCACGTTCCGACCGCCTCGACAAGTCGCTTCGCCGCGCTGCCGCGCACCGTTGGCGCCCCCCCCCCGGGTGAACCCGGTCTGCTCTGTTACAATTCATTACGCCAACTTCCGCTCCTTCTGCTCGCGCACTCTCACCCGAGGTTGCCGTGTCGTTCAAACTCGTCGTATGGGACTTCGACGGCACGCTCGCGGACTCGCTACCGACGGCCGTCGGCATCTTCAACCGGCTTGCCCCGGAGATGGGCTGCAAGCCGGTCGAAGACCTGAGCGCGGCTCGCGCGATGTCCACGCGACAATTCCTCCGGCAACACGGAATTTCGCTCTGGCGGCTCCCACGTCTGGTGCGAAAGTACCAGGCCGCCGCCGCGGAAGAGGCCGACCGAATGAAGCTAGTCGCGGGTCTGCCGGAGGTTCTCGCCGCGCTGGCGAGTGCGGGCATACGACTGGGTGTGCTGTCATCGAACCGCGAGGACAACATCCGGCGGTGTCTGCGTGCCAACGGCGTGGAACAGCACTTCGCGTTCGTGGTCGGCTACCCGCGACTGTTTGGGAAAGGAAAGGCACTAAAACGCATCATCCGTGCCGAGCGGTTGGAGCGTGCGGACGTGCTGTACATTGGGGACGAGGAACGCGACATCGAAGCCGCGAAGAAAGCCGGCGTGAAGATCGCAGCAGTCGCGTGGGGCTTCCACACGGCGGAGTTACTGTGGAGTTGTGCGCCGGACTACGTCGTGAGCGAGGCGAGTGAGGTGATGGGCGTGGTGGAGGAGAACGCGCGGACGGCAGGATAAACACTGCCCACCCTACAAGAATCACTTCGTTTCGAGTACCCGTTGAATCGCCAGCGCGAAGACGCGGCCCTCGTCGCCCTGGTCACTGAGGCCAAGCGGCTTCGCGCGGAGGCGAGCCACATCGTCGCCGAGCGAATCGACCGTGCGAAGGTGCAGATACCACATCGCCCCGGCACGGAGGTCGTCTTCGCCGAACACGTAGGCCGGGCGGTTCCGCCTGTCGGCCACCACGCGGTTGAACTCGGTGCTCGCGTCGGCGAGTGATTCGGGCGTCGTCTCGATGGCGTGGAACGCCAGCCCGCGGGTCGCGGCCATGTCCTTGATGGCGCTCACGTCCGTGCCGGCGGTGTGCAAGTAAACCACACTGCGGAACCCCGCGTTCTTGAGCGCGTCAAACCCGTCGAGCGTTGGCTTGCGGCCCGCGAACAGACCGTCCTTCACCTTTGTGTAAGCGGTCTTCGGCGGTTCGGCGGTCTCCGGCTTGACAGGTGCGCCGAGAATGCCCGGCGCGCCCGGTTGCGTGGGGCGCGACGACGAGCCGCCCGGCAGCGGGTCCGGGAACAGCACTTGGGGGCCATTGCCCTTCGGCGCGGGATTCAGAGGGTCGAGGGTCGCGGGTGGCGTGAAGCCGCTCGGACCCGGTTGCCCTTCGGGCGCGGGGCTGGTCGGCACACCGGCTGGCGGAAGGAGGAGCGGGTTCCGCGGCGCGTCCGGGAGGAACGGTTGCGGGCGGTTGGCCGGGTGGTTCAGGTGGCAGCACCGGTGACGGCACCCAACGGCACCGACCAGCAGCGCGGTGACCGCGACGAGTAGTAGTTTACGGATCATGAAAGCGGTTCTCCGCGCAGTCTCAGAAAGCGCACTCCAACATCCGATTCTACGTTGTAAAAGTTACCGCCCCACGGAACTTGGTCGGAACCGTGACGATTCCGGTTGCGGCCCCTAGCGGAGTTACCGATTGTGCAAGATGTGAGGGCACGGCGACGTGGGCAAGATGAATAGGATGCTGACGAGAACTTGAAGAAGGGGTGAAGGGGGGACAAGGAGAAGGGGAGAGAGGGCCAATGTGCTTCTGTCTTCTCTCCCTCTCTACCTTCTCCTTGTCCCCCCTTCTCTTCTGATGGGCTTGCAACGTCAGTCCGCGAGCCAGAAGCGGAAGATGCAGTACAGCGCCTGGAAGCCGTCCTTCATGCCAATCTTTTTGCCTTCTTCGTAGGTGCGTCCCGAGTAACTGATCGGCACCTCGTAGACGCGCCACGGCGGCTGACCCTTGCGCCGGCGAGCGATCTTCGCGGTTACCTCCGGCTCGAACCCGAATCGGTTGCTCCGTAACTTCATCCCCTGAATCACCTCACGCTTGAAGACCTTGTAGCACGTCTCCATGTCGGTCAGGTTGAGGCCGGTAAACCAGTTCGAGAGCGTCGTCAGCACCTTGTTCCCGACCGAGTGCCAGTAGTACAGCACGCGGTGACTTTCGCCGATGAAACGTGAGCCGATCACTACGTCAGCCCGGCCGTCGAGGATGGGTTGGATCAGCTTCGGGTACTCGGCCGGGTCGTACTCGTGGTCGGCGTCTTGCACGATGACGAGGTCGCCGGTGCAGTGCTTGAAGCCTTCCCGTAGCGCCGCGCCCTTACCCATGTTTTTGGGCTGGTGGAACACCCGCACGTTGTCGTACTGCTTCTCCAGTTGGGCGAGGATCGCGGCCGTGCCATCCTTCGAGAAGTCGTTGACCAGAATGAGTTCTTTGGGAATCTCGACGGCCTGCACGCGGCGCACGAGTTCGGCGAGCCAGCGTTCCTCGTTGTAGACGGGGATCACCACCGAAAGCTTGAACCCCGGCGGGATCGGGTAGATGCCGATGTTGCGACACGCGGCCTCGCCGAGCAGTTTGTGAAGGATTTCGACGCGGGCGTTGGGATTGGCCGCGAGTCGCTCCAGGATCGGGTCGAGGTCGTTGGGTTTGTCCACTGTGCGCGCCTCCGGTGCCAGGACCATACTCATGCGGGCTTTTCTCGCTTGCTGTTGGGCAAGCCGGCTTGACACGTTTACCCTTTGTAACGTAGGGATAGGACGCTTTCGTCAACCCCGGATTGCGCTCAGCGCGGACTTTCGCGACGCATGGAGGCGTCTACGTGAAACCAACTTCATCCGCTTCTGTTCCCACTGCACCCACCCCTCCCCAGGTTCCGCTCTGCGACATCCAGGCTCAGTATCGCGCCCTCAAGGAAGAGATAGATAGTGCCGTGCTGCGTGTGCTCGGTTCAGGTCAGGCGATCCTGGGGCCGGAAGTGGCGGCGTTCGAGCAGGAAACCGCTCGGTTCTGCGGGGCGCAGTTCGGCATCGGGTGCGGGTCCGGGACGGACGCGCTCGTACTCGCGTTGCGTGCACTCGACATTGGGCCTGGCGATGAAGTGATCGTGCCGCCGTTCACGTTCTTCGCGAGCGCCAGCGCGGTGGCCCGCGTCGGCGCGAAACCGGTGTTCGTGGATATCGACCCGGTTACTTTCAATCTCGACCCGAACCAGATCGAAGCGAAGATCACCGCGAACACGCGGGCGATCATGCCGGTTCACCTGTTCGGTCAATGCTGCGACATGAACGCGATCTGGGAGATCGCGCAGGACCGGCAGTTGTACGTGGTGGAAGACGCGGCGCAGTCGTTTGGCAGCGAGTACAAGGGGAAGCGGTGCGGCGCGCTCGGTAGCGTGACGTGCCTCAGTTTCTACCCCACAAAGAACCTCGGCGCGATCGGTGACGCCGGACTCGTGACCACCAACGACCCCAGCATCGACAAGAAGCTCCGCGCACTGCGAGTGCACGGTTCGGAAGTAAAATACTACCATAAGTACATCGGCTACAACATGCGGCTCGACGCGATCCACGCGGCGGTGCTACGCGTGAAGTTGCCGCACGTCGCGACCTGGCTAACTGCACGCGTAACCGCGGCCAAGAGGTACGATTCGCTCATCGAGAGTACGAACTTGCACGGGTTCATGCGACGCCCGGTCGCGCAACCGGACCGCCGGCACACGTACAACCAGTACGTCGTTCGCGTGCCGGCGAACCACCGCGACTCGCTCGTGAAGCACCTGAAGGACAGCGGCGTCGGCGTGGAGGTGTACTACCCGTTAAGCCTACACCAGCAGGAATGCTTCAGGTACCTGGGCTACCGCACTGGCGACTTCCCGACCAGCGAGCAGGCGGCCAGCGAGGTAGTGGCGCTGCCGATATTCCCGGAGATCACCGAGTCGCAACAGCAGCGTGTGGTCGAGGTGTGTGCCGGCTACCTACGCCAAACTATCCGACGCGCCGCGTGATTTTCGCCCCGAGGTTCCGGCGACTCCGGGGCCTCATTCATTTCTCGCAGCGGTTCCAGGGGTGAAGCTCGCAACGCGACCTTCACCCCTGGCTACCGTCCACCTCCAGTTCCAGGTCGTTCATCCTTCCCGGGATGAAACCATCGTCCAAAATCTCGAATGCCACTTGTTCGCCTCCGTGGGGAAGCACGGAGGTTAAGGCGTACCCACTTGGCGCCCGGTTCTGGCGCTGATCCAATACCCGCTCGCCCCAACCGAATACCGGTCAGGGGAAGAGCGGAGAAACATCATGCGCCGGCTTCTGTTGCCGGTCGTCGTGCTCGTGCCCGCCGGGTGTTCGGCCCCAACGCACTACGATTTCGCAGCGAAGTTGAAGCAGAAGGGGATCCATGTCGAGGTGGAGACACACAACGAACGCCGCGCCACGTTCACTGAGCGCAAGACCGGTCAGAAACTCATCGTCGCGATCGCCGCGTCGGACGCGGCGGCCCGGAAACAGTACGAGGGTCTGGACTTCGCGCCGAAGCACGGTGGCGTATTCGTGAGCGGCCGGTATGTGGTCACGGTCCCGCGCGACGAGGACGGCGATCTGCTCACCCGCGCTCGGGCAGCGATCAAGTAGCCTCACGCAAGGTAACTGTTCGGTGGAACCGGGATCGGTCCCGTTGGCACGCCCGCGTTCGGCTCGCCGTCATCCACGAACGCATACGTCAACGACCAGTCGGCCCGAACAACGGGCACGAACGCGTTGCCCGCGAACTTCTCGGGTCAGTACCGACCGCGCCCGCTGTTCAAGCAGTCCGAACTCGCGATCAACGGCTTCCAGTTCGGTCTGGATTGGCGGTGGTAGTTGGTCGCACGTGGCAACGAATTGGGCGGGGGTTCTGCTGCCTGTCTCTCAACCCTCGTTCGCGAACACACTGCGCCCGCCATCGACCTGGAGACACGTCCCGGTCACGAAGTCGTTGTCGAGGAAGTGCAGCACCGCCGCCGCAACGTGAGCCGGACTACCCTCTCGCTTTACCAGCGTGCCCGCGATCACCTCTTCGCGTTCCGCGGCGCCCACTTCGGGCGGCAGCATCACCGGCCCCGGCAGCACCGCGTTGACGCGCACGTTCGGGTTGCGCGTGCCCAGTTCCACCGCGAACACTCGCGTTAAGCCCGGTATCGCGGCCTTACTGGGAAAGTACGCGGCGTAGTCCTTGTACGGTCGCGCGTCGGCCCAGTCGCCGATGTTCACGATGCAGCCGCCCGTTGGTTGCTTCACCATCGCCAGACCCGCGTGCTGACACGTCAGGAATGTACCGAGCAGGTTCGCGTCGAAATGTTCGCGCACATCGGCCGCGGTCACGTCCTCAAGTGCCTTGCGGTTCCAGATTGCAGCGCAGTTGATGAGCGCGTCGATGTGGCCGAAGAAGTCGAGCGTCGCGTTCACCAGTTCGCGCACGGCGGCTTCATCCGCGAGGTCCGCTTGCAGGGGAACCGCCATGACACCGAACCGCGCTTCCAGACTGGTAGCGGTTTCGTTCGCTTCGTTCTCCGACGTGTTGTAATGCACCGCGATGGCGTACCCGCGGGCCGCGAGCGCCTCCGCGACGTGCAAACCCACCCGCCGCTTCCCGCTGCCGGTCACCAACGCGACCTTCGCACTCATCGCTTCACCTCCGTTGCGCCTTCGGTGTCAACTGGGGTGTCGAGCGTCACCCACGTCTTGCACCCGGCGTACTCTGGGCGATCGACCGCGTCCACCGGGCGCGCGAGCCGGAACACACGCACGTTCAGGACGAACAGCCCCGGCGTGCGGTAGTGGAACCGCTGCTTCACCACATCCGGCGTCCACGCGTGCCGGGCATCGAGGGCGAGCGCATCTTCCAGTTGCGTGGCCTGCGTGACGGATTCGACGCGAACGAAGTGTGTGAAGCGGACCACTCCGGCCGCGGGCTTCGCGACTTCCGCGCGTTCTAGCAAGGGCAAGAACTCCGGCTTGACCCCGGCGTGGTGTTCGTGAAAGTACGTTGGGTACAACAGGAACTCCGCGTGCTCCGGCCGGAACACACTGCCTTCTTCGGAGATGCCGCCTTTGCGCAGAATCAGCGACTGGCGGCCCTCGGAGAGCGCCTCGCAGATCACTGCCCACTCTTTGAATGCGATCGACAGCATGGTTTTCTCCTCGTCATTCTTGTGGCGCAGACATTCCTGTCTGTGTGCCTTTAACTCAACGCACACAGACAGGAATGTCTGTGCCACAAGAACACGGTCACACTCTCTCGTGTTTCGGGCTGCGGGTCATGAGGTCTTGCACCGCCTCGCGCGGCAACTTGTTGTTGTGGATCACCTCATACACACCCGTCATGATCGGCGCTTCGATACCACTGCGCGTCGTGCGCTCGAACACGCTCTTGCTCGTGAACACGCCCTCCGCAATCTGCGGACCCGCGAGCACGTCGCTCAGCGGTTCACCTTTGCCCAGGCGGTAACCCACGCGCCGGTTCCGCCCGTGCGGACTGAAGCACGTTGTAATCAGGTCGCCGGTCCCCGCGAGTCCGGTGAAGGTCGAAGGTTCCGCGCCGTGCGCGACGCCGAATCGCGTCATCTCGACGAGTCCACGCGTGAGCAGCGCGGCCTTCGCGTTGTCACCGAAGCCGAGGCCATCGCACACGCCGGCCGCGATCCCGATCACGTTCTTCAGCGCGCCCGCGAGTTCCACGCCGATCAGGTCGCCATTCGTGTAGACGCGAAACCGGTCGGTGCCGAAGCGCTGTTGCACCCACGCCGCGAGAGCGCCGTCGCTTGCTGCGACGACCACAGAAGTCGGCATCCCTCGCGCGACTTCTTCCGCGTGACTCGGCCCGCTCAGCACCGCGACGTTCTCCGTTTTCAGCACCTCGCCGATGATTTCGGAGGGCCGGCGGAATGTCGCGATCTCCAGCCCCTTCGTGAGGCTGACCACCGGCGTGTCGGTTGCGCGAATCAAAGCGAATGGTGCGAGCGTTGCGCGCAGGTATGTGGTAGGGATCGCGCTCACCCAACAGTCGACGCCGCTCACCGCTTCGGCCGGATCGCTCGTGATGTGCAACGAATCCGGGAATTTCACGCCGGGGAGTAGGCGTGCGTTCTCGCGTGACTCGCGCAGTCGCACCGCGTTCTCGGCGTGAACGCTCCAGAGCCGGACATTGTGTCTCGGGTTCTGCGCGAGCAGGTGCGCAACGGCAGTTCCCCACCCACCGCTACCTAGCACCGCAAACGTGATCGGCATGGTACATATTTCCACCTACGGAGATGACGCGGCTTCGCGCCCTGGTACATCTTATCCAGCCGTGTACTCAATCCGCCGGTGTTCCCGGCTCGCATTGAAGTGCCACCCTTTAACTCGCCGATTAATCAGATGAGAGTCGGCACTGGATTACCGGTGTGGTTGCACGGGTTGGGGAGCCTGTGCCGCCTTGGGGACCGGAACCACGACGCTCTCGCCACGGAGGATGACATGGCAACGCGACTGAAACTCTTCACTCCCGAAATCGAAGAAGCCGAACCGAGCACCGAACCGGATGTCCGCGTGCGTCTCGGTGACCTGCTTCCGCTCGTTGCGATGGCACAGCGAATGAACTTCATCTGGCTGAAGGATTTCCTCGACGACGAAGTGGGTGTCAGCACCGACCTGTACGAAGTGCTGCAAGCCTTCCGCAGCAGCCGCCCCACGTCCGCCTGAATAGTGGGCAGCACCAGTTGTTGTTCGGGGCTGAAAACCAAGAACTACAACTGGTGCTGCCCACCGCTCGCTGCTCACCCCTTGCTCCCCAGCGGGATCACGCCATCCCAGTTTGGTGGCGGGGTGCGGTTGTTCTTCAAGATGAACTCCGTCAGCACGTCCTTACCGCGATCGTCAGGCGGTACGCGGTGCAAGTGTTTGTACGCAGCGGTCCAGTCCCCCGCCAGGAACGCATCGAGAGCATTGTCGTATGCGATCAGGTCCGCGTCGGACAGCGCACCCTCGTCTGGTTCGGCGCCGGGCAGCGTCGCGGGCGGAATCAGTTCCGCAACCACCAGCGGCGTATCCAAACCATAGGGCCGAACCTTCGCCATCCGGCGCACGCGGCCCACGTCGCGCGGAAGTTTCTCTCTCACCGCGTCGGCCGTTAGTTCGTCGATGAGAATCGGTACGCGAAGCAACTTGGTCATATCCTGAAGGCGCGACGAGAGATTCACCACCGGGCCGAACACGGTCACCTTCGCCTGCTCCGGCGTGCCGATACTACCAGCCACGGCGCGACCGCTCGCGATGCCGATGCCCACGCGAAAGCCGTACAGCGGGTGCGCCGAATCGCGTCCGACCGCCTCGAACGCGGCGCGAATGCCCAGCGCCGCGCGGCACGCGTGTTCCACCTTCCCCGGCTGTTCGAGCGGCCAACCCCAGAAGCCCATCGCCGCGTCGCCGAGGAAGTCCGCGATCGCCCCGCGGTTGCTAAGGATGTTTTGCGTCATCAAGCCGAGCGCAGCGCTGACGCGGTTCAGCACTTCGAGCAAGCGGTCGCCGGCTTCTTCGACCTTGCGTGAGAAACCGCGAAGGTCGCAGAAGAGAACCGTCACGTCGGCCTCGCGCGGTTCGAGCGCGCGGGGCGCGTCGCCGCCGGACAGCACGTTCATCACGCCAGGCGAGAAGAACCGGCGGAACACGCCCTGCCGCTCGCGCATCACCTGCACCTGGCGCAGCGAACCGAGGATGTTCCCCACCAGTTCGGTGAACTTCACATCGTCGCGGAGTTCGTTCGACTCCCAGGGCGCGAGCAGTGTAGAAGCCGCGGCCCCGTTGAACCGGCCCGCGACGTACAGTCCCCAACCTGGGCACGCGTCGCCCGAAACCGGCGTGCAGAACGCCCAGTCGAACCGGCCCTGTAGCGTGAACGGGTCTTCGATTGAAGCGCCTTGTGGTGTCGCGCCCCAGACGTGAAGCACGGTTTGGTTTTGTTCCGCGACCGCGGCGCGCACGAGTCGCTTGCTCGGCTCAAAGTCGCCTTCGCCGGAGAGCCGCCGGTCCCAGTGCAACAGCTTCATGCGTGTGTCCGCGTCGGGCGGCAGCGAGACAATCGCGACCGCGTCGGCGCGGCGGATGCCGGCCAGGAGCATATCCACCAGCCGGTTGAACAGGTCGTTATCGTCCGTGGCGCTGGAGATCACTTCCGGTAGTTTGCTGAGTACGTCGAGCCGGTGCGGGGCGTCGCGGAACGCGAGCCGATCGAGTTCGTGGTGCGCGACGGTTCGCATATCGAGAAGCGGCCGGTCATCGCTCGGTGACACTGGGGTGCGCGCGTCGGCGAACGTGAAGGTGGTGCGCCCGATGACGAACGAGCCGCCGGGGACGAGTTCAAAGTGGTCGGTGGGGCGACCCGCGTGGAACACCGGGTTGGCCGCGCCCGCGAGCTTTCGCACTTTCAGTTTCCCGCCGCGAGCGGTGAGTTCCGCGTGCCTTCTCGCAAGGAACAGCTCCCACGCCGCGGACCACTCCGGCGCGCCGCGCCCGAGCACAACGGGCACGTCGTTGGGCAGCACGCGGCGCCAGGAGTCAGCCGGGTTCGGGCCTTGTGCGATGAGAATCATGCGTTGAGTGTACCGCCAGTCTGTAGCGATAGAACAGAAGAGAACCAAAGGCGGAAGAGGGATTAACCACGAAGGCACAAAGGACACAAAGAAGACCGAAGAGAAGAGTGTTTTCAAGACCGGACTTCTTTTGCCTGTCTTCGTCTTCTTTGTGTCCTTTGTGCCTTCGTGGTTAATCCCTCTTCCGCCTTTATCGTCTTCTTTCGTCGAGGTTTCATCAATGCCGTACCCGCAGTTCAACCGGTCGCAGCTCCGGCTCCAGCCACTCGCGAACCGCAAACACGATCTCACGCTCGACGTGTTGCTGCCGCTCGATGCGGGCACCTTCGCGCATCCTTCGGTTCCGCTCATCGGGCAGCGCCTCGCGGAAGCCAAAGCTCGCGGCGCGTCTCGCATTCTTATGATGGGCGCGCACGTGTTGCGCGCCGGCGCACAGCGGCACCTCATCGACCTCATGGAACGCGGCCTCGTGACGCTGATCGCGATGAACGGCGCGGGGCCGATTCACGACTGGGAATTTGCGCTCATCGGCGCCAGCACCGAAAGCGTGGCCCGATACGTGTCGAGCGGCGAGTTCGGACTGTGGGAAGAAACCGGCAAGATGAACGACGCCATCACGAAGGGCGTGAAAGACGGCATGGGTCTGGGCGAGAGCGTCGGCAGAGCGATTGCGGAGGGTTTCTTCCCGCACAAGCACGCGAGCGTGCTGGCCGCCGCGTACCGGCTGAAGATCCCGGTTACGGTTCACATCGGCATCGGCTACGACATCATTCACGAACACCCCAACGCCGACGGCGGCGTTCTGGGGGGCGCGAGCTACACGGACTTCCTCGTGTTCGCGGAGCAGATCAAGAAGCTCGAAGGCGGTGTCGTGCTGAACTTCGGCACGGCAGTCATGGGACCGGAAGTGTACCTGAAAGCGCTCGCGATGGCGCGCAACGTCACGCATCAGAACAACGAGCGCATCGCGAAGTTCACGACCGCAGTTTTCGACCTGTTACCGCTCGGCGACGACTACCACACGCAGGCGCCGAAGACCGACCCGCGATACTACTACCGGCCGTGGAAGACGATCCTGGTGCGAACGGTTGCGGACGGCGGCGAGAGCTTCTACGTGCAGGGTGACCACAAAGACACGGTGCCGGCGGTCTGGGGCGCCGCGGTCGCCGCGAGCACCGGTTGATCTTTTCCGGCACTCCGGGTTCGGTTCTACTCTGCCGAGTTGGAGCCAGAACCCGCACGGAGTTGCCGATGTCCGTTTCGTCACGCCCGCACGCCGGCTCGGTTTTCCGCCGCACGAAGAACGCTCTGCGAGCCGTCGTCCGTGGCGCGCGGCGGCTCACCGCGAACGACGACCTGCTCCGAAGCGCGGCTGGGCTTCCGGTGCCGGTTTACCTGACAAGCGACCTCGTTCCGTCCGCGCAACCGACGCAGGGCGCGATCCCGCACCGGGTCATGGTGTGTTCCATTCCGAAAGCGGGCACGTACTTGATCGGTGAGGCGCTCAGGCGCCTCGGAACGGTCGCGACCGACTTCCACTTCTCGCTCGACGGCCAGATGGTCATGGACTCCCGGTTCGCCACCCGCGAGGAGGCCCGCAACGAGTTCCGCCGGTTCTGCCACGCGGTGCCGCTCGAACGCGTTCTCGCGCTGGTCCGGCCCGGTCAGCACGCGGTCAGCCACCTGGAATGCACCCCCCGCGTGCGGGGGCACCTGTCAGGGTTCAAGGTGGTGTTCGTCCACCGCGACCTGCGTGACGCGCTCGTCTCGTGGCTCCGGTTCCACCAGGACACCGGGCGCGAGGAGCAGTGGAACTGGATCTGGGCGAAGCACGCGAGCAAGCAGGAGCGGTTCGCGGTGTTCCTGCGCGAAGCGGGCGAGGTGTTCTTCGGTGTGTGCCACGCGATGCGCCCGTGGTTCGCGGACCCAGCCGCGTTTCCGGTGAAGTTTGAAACGCTCCATGGCGACGACGGACCGGACCTTCAACAGCGGCTGTGTCGCGAGTTGGCGGAGTTTCTGGACCACGCCGATCCGTCGGCCGCGTCCGCGCTCGTTCTGCCCGGCCTCACGACCACAAAGACCCTCACGTCGTCGGGTTCGCGCACGAGGCGTGAGGAGTACTGGAGCGAGGCGGCGGAAGAACTCTTTCTGCGCTTCGGTGGGGCCGAACTCAACGCCCTGTTCGGCTACGTTTGATCACTCCTCCGCGAACGCTTTGAACACCACCGCTTGCCCGTTCGACAGCACCAGCGGGCGCATCACACGCGTTGCGAAGAACTCGTCGACCGCGCGGCGTGCGCCTGGGCAGGTAGACCACGCGTAGTCATCGAACACTAACACTCCCCCTACCGCGAGCCGCGGGTACACGAATGCGCACGCGTCGCGAATGGACTGATACACGTCGAGGTCGATGTGCGCGAACGCGAACTTGAGGTCTTCGCACCCCCTGAAGGTGTCGGGGATTAGCCCCGCGTGGAAGCGCACGAACTCCGCGTGGGCCAGTTTCGCGCGCACCTCTTCCAGCGACGTGTTCGCGAACTCGCCGCCCTTGTAGTACGCGTCGTGTTCGTGCGTGGGCGGCATGCCGGCGAATGTGTCGAACAGGTGCAACTGGCGCGCGTGCGGCGAGTGTTCGCGAATGAGCTTTGCGAACAGCGCCGCGGTGCCGCCCTTCCACACGCCGGTTTCGATGAAGTCGCCGGGTAAGTGGAGCGATTGTCGCGCGAGCGTGAAGAGCGTGTAGAGTCGCTCCGGGCCGACACCGGTGCCGGCTTCGAGCGCGGTGACAAGGTAGTCGTGGAATTCGCCGTGGCCGCGAAGTTCACCGTGCGCGAGCCACGGGGAGAACAGCCAGTCGCCGTGTTCGCTGGGCCGGTAGAACGCGCGATCGGGAATCGCGTCCTGACCAGGGTATCGTGGCGGATACGGGTGCGACACGACCTCGCGTGAGGTCGTGTCGCCGTTCAACCGCGACCACACCCGGCGCAACAAGCGGGGAACACGCGCGTCCATGCGGGAGACTCCGGTCTTCTGGGTCCGTCGTTTGCCCTACTTCTTCTCCGGCGGCTTTTTGTCTTCGGGCTTCTTCAGTTCTGGTTTCTTCCAGCCGAGTAGCACGATCTTGGGGGCGTCGAGTTTCAGGTCGGGGGCGAATGCAAGTTCGTTCGTGCCGGGCATCTTCTTGATGTCGTCCTTCTTGACCCCGTCGAGGAACTCTTCCGGCCCGGCGAGTTCGTCGTAGCCTGGCACGCCATAGTGCATCGGCAGCACGTACAGCCGCGGCTTGAGTTGCTTCAACACGTTTTGGGCCTGCTCGCCGTTGATCGTGTAGATGCCGCCGATCGGGATCATCAGCACATCAATCTTGCCGATCGCCTTCACCTGTTCGCCGGAGAGTTCGTGGCCCAGGTCGCCGAGGTGGCACAGCACCAGCCCGTTCATCTCGATGATCCAGATGCTGTTCTTGCCGCGCTGCATCCCGTTCATGGTGTCGTGGTAGGTCGCGATGTTGCGCACGCGGATGTTCCCACGTTTCTCGTCGATCACCTTCCATTCCTGCTTGCCGGGCTTCGTCTCGATCACGCCGCGAAGGATGTCCTTCTCGTTGAACTGTTTGGCCCCGGCCGGCACCTCGATAATCTCGATGAGCGCGTGGTCGTCGTGCGGGTGGCTGACGAGGATGAACTCGGCCGCGACGGTCTGCCGCCCGAACGCCGGGATCGCGTGCGGGTCGATCACGATCTTGCGGCCCTCGGTCGATTCGATCTGGAAGTACGACTGCCCGAGCCACCGCACCTTGAGGGTCTGTTCCTTCGGCTCCTGGGCGAGTCCCGAACTTTGAGTTGCGCGTGACGAGACAACGAAGCACAGGCAGGCGGTCAGCACGAATAACCGGTTCATCTGCATCTCCGCGGGGTGAAGTTTTCTCGGTGTACTTGTTTGCTGTCTTCGGCTCGCAACGTGCGACTACTTCCCCAACCACCACTTCATCAAATGCCAGCCGGGATCGAAGCTCAACCCGGTGGTCGCGGCGGTCGGTTCGTCGTAGCGGTCGGCGCCGTCGGGCGCGATGCCGCTTCCGCACGCGGCGAACGCGACCGCGCCATATGCGTGTGCACGCGTCGCGAGCGTGGTGCGGTGATCGGGTTCCACCAGGATACGGTATTCGCCGTATCGCGGGAGCGCGTCGAGCAGCGGCCCAACGATGTACTCGTCAATCCGCTCCAGCGCCTTCACCTTCTCCGCGGTCTTGCCTTCGTGCGAAGCTTCGTCAGGGGCTTCGACGTGAACACACACCAGGTCGAACGCACCGAGCGATTCAATCGCGAACCGGCCCTTGTTCGCGTAGCTCGTATCGAGATAGCCGGTCGCGCCAGGCACGTCGATCCGGTGCCAGCCAAGCAGCACGCCCACCCCGCGAACGAGATCGACCGCGGAGATGATCGCTCCGCGCCTGCCGTACACCTGCGCGAACGGGTCCATGCGCGGCGCCTTGCCCTGGCCCCACAGCCATATCTGCGTGGCCGGTTTCTTGCCCTCCGCGATGCGCCGTGCGTTCACCGGGTGCGCCGCGAGAATCGGCTTGCTCGCCTCCATCAGCGCGTTCAGCATCTCCGCGGCCGGACCCGTTGGCAAGTAGTCCGCGGTTGGCTTATCCGGGATGTCGTGGGGAGCCTGCGCCCTCGTGCCCTCAAGGATAGACGTTGATGAGTGGCCTCGCCAAACCAAGATATTGCGGTACTGCACACCCGCGTGAAACTCCAGCGTGCCGCCCGCGACTTCGCGCCCGCCGAGTTCTTTCTGAAGCGCCAGGATGAGCGGTGCGCCGTCTTCGCTCGAAATGTGCCCCGCGGTGAAGTCCCTCATGTGGCCGTCGGGCGTGTAAACGAGGTTACAGCGAATCGCCCAATCATTCGGGCCGAGGTGAATGCCCATCGCGGCGGTTTCGAGCGGCGCGCGGCCGGTGTAGAACTTGAGCGGATCGTAGCCGAACAGCGATAGCGTCGCCACGTCCGACGCCGGCGTGAGCGACGGTGGCACGTTGTTGGAAAGCCCAACGACGCCACTCTTGGCGACACGGTCCATGTTCGGGAGTTTCGCGGCTTGAAGCGGAGTGAGGTTGCCAAGTTCCGCGACCGGTTCGTCGGCACAGCCGTCGGGAATTACGATGACGTACTTCATGTAGCGGATTCTACCACTTCTCCCGCCCGTTCGGCTATCATCTCAAGTACCCGCCGACACAACCCACCTGTCGCTACTCCGAGGAACCGCCATGGCCCGCTACTCGCTGTCGCTGGCGCTCACCTTCGGCTTCTCGCTCGCCGCGAACGCCGCCCCTCCGGTGACGAAATCCGCGAAGTCAGGTCCGTGGTCCGACGCCGCGACGTGGGCTGATGGCAAGGTTCCCGGAGCAGGCGCGCGCGTTCTCGTTCGTGAAGGGCACGCCGTTACCTACGACGTGAAATCCGCCGCCGTCATACGCGGGATCAATGTCGCGGGCACCTTCACCTTCGCGCCTGACAAGGACACGCTCCTGAACGTCGGGCTTATCAAGGTGCAGGCTAGCGACGAGTACAGCGAAGAGGGCTTCGATTGCGACCACGCCGCGCCCGAGAGCAAGGGCGCGCGGCCGGCATTTTTGGTCGGCACGCCAGACTCGCCCGTCGCGAAGACCGCGACGATCCGCCTTCATTTCGTTGAAGGCATGAACAAGGAGAGTTGCCCCGCAATCGTGTGTTGCGGCGGGCGAATGGACTTCCACGGGCAGCCGATGTCGCGCACCTGGCTGAAGCTCGGCAAGCCCACGGTGAAGGGCGATACGGCGGTCACGCTCGCAGAGGCGCCAACCGGGTGGAGCATCGGCGACAAGGTCGTTCTCACCGCGACCACGCGCCAGATCAAGACAAAGAAAACCTTCCAGCCGAGCGTGCGAGACAACACGCAGACCGAGGAGCGCACCGTGAAGGCCATCGCGGGGGCGGTCCTCACGCTCACGGAACCGGTGGCGTTCGATCACCGCGTCGAAGACGGCTACGCCGGCGAGGTCGCGAACCTGTCGCGCAACGTTGTCGTGGAATCTGCCGCACCGGACGGCGTTCGTGGACACACGATGTACCACAAGCACTCGACCGGCAGCATCGGGTACGCCGAGTTCCGCTACCTCGGCAAGAAAGACACGCTCGGCCGCTACGCGCTGCACTTCCACTTGTGCGGCGACACCATGCGCGGCTCGTCCGTGATCGGCGCGAGCATTCACGACAGCCACAACCGCTGGCTCACGATCCACGGCACGAACTACCTCGTGGTGCGCGACTGCGTCGGCTACCACAGCATCGGGCACGGGTTCTTCCTCGAAGATGCCACCGAAGTCTATAACGTGTTTGACCGCAACCTCGCGCTGCAAGCCTGCCTCGGCAAACCGCTGCCAAAACAAGTGCTCGCGTTCGACCCGAACGACGGAGCCGGGTTCTGGTGGTCGAACTCGCACAACACGTTCACGCGAAACGTCGCGGCGGAGTGCGACGAGTACGGGTTCCGGTTCGAGGTCGTCGCGGGGAAAAACTTCGACCCGAAACTCGCCGTGCGCCAACCCGACGGCACGCGAAAGGCCGTGGACGTGCGCACGCTGCCGTTCGTGCGATTTGAAGACAACGAGGCGCACTGTCACCGCCGCCACGCGTTCAACCTGGGCGGTCTCGGCGCTGGCCTGAAGGGCAGCGTCGAGGGCGTCGGCCCCGACGAGAAGCACCCATTCGTGGTACAAAACATGAAGGTGTGGAACAGTCACTGGGCATTCCACGCGATGGCACCGTCGCTGCTGGTAGACGGCTTCACGATGCACGACGTGGAGTACGGGTTGTGGCGTTCGGTCTACACCCGGCACGCCTACAAGGGCGTGGCGATGACGAAAATCTCGGTGACTCCGGAATTCGCCCCGACCGGGACGCGGCCGAAGGAAACCGACTACCCAAAGCCGCTCGACCCGACGGACGACCTGCCGCCGACCACGGTCATCACGCATGTTCGGAAGAAGGACGGCAAGTTGCTCGTTCGCGGTACCACAAGCGACAACGGCACCGTGAATCGCGTGGTGGTCAACGGCGTCGAGGCAAAGGCGACGGCCGCGAACTTCGCGCAGTGGGAAGTCGTGTTGGCCGCGACAATCGAACCGAAAGCGCATGCCGAGGACGCGGCTGGTAACGTCGAGAAGACACCGCACGTCGCCTCGCTGCGCGAGTAGCGGCTGACCCAGCCCGTACGACCGACGCGAAGTTGCGAGTTTCGGATTTTCCCGGACTCGGTTCCGCTCCCCGGGGCATTACACATTGACGGCTGACGGAGGGCGCAATGGCTCTGGCCCAAATCGATACGGTGCGCAAGGTCTTTGACCGCGTTCGCGATTCCGCGAGCAACGGCGATGGCGACCTACTCACCCGCTACCGGACGATGCGAGATCAGAACGCGTTCGGCTCGCTCGTGCGACGGCACGGACCGATGGTACTCGGCGTGTGCAACCGCGTCCTGCGCGATTCGCACGCGGCCGACGACGCGTTTCAAGCGACGTTCCTTGTACTCGCGAAGAAGGCCGACACGGTGCGCCCACCAGACCGGCTCGCGCCGTGGTTGTACGGCGTCGCGTACCGCACCGCGATGAAGTCCCGCAGTCGCGCATTCCGGCGGCAGCAGGTCGAACAGCAGTACGCAAACGAGATCGCGGGGCGTGCGCCGACCGGCACAAACGAAGACGCCGACTTGCTTCCGGTGATCGACGAACAACTGAACGCGCTCCCGGAAAAGTACCGCACGCCTTTGGTGCTGTGCGCGATGCAAGGACTGAACAAGACGGAAGCCGCCGAGCGTCTCGGCTTACCCGAAGGCACCGTTTCCAGCCGTCTCGCTCGCGCCCGCGCAATGCTCCGCGAGCGACTCACGCGTCGCGGGTTCGTCGTTCCGGCTGTCGCGCTCGGAGCGATTCTCACCGCCGACACGCTCCAGGCGGCCGTTCCGCCCGCACTTGCCGCGGCGGGCACCGAGGTCGCGGTCGGGCCCGCGCTCGTTCCCACAACTGTCCTCGCTCTCTCTCATGAGGTTTTACGTTCCATGATCCTGCTCAAACTGAAAACACTGTGCGCCGTCGCGCTGTCCGTGACGCTCGCGGGCGGCGGGTTCGGGATGTACACCCTGAGCGCCGAAGACAAGAAACCCGTTGTGCAACCGGTGAAGCCGGGCGAGAAGCCGAACCCGGCCGACCCGGTCAAGCCGGGTGAGAAACCCGTCGTGAAGCCGGATGGCGAGAAGCCGAAGCCCGGCCCGCAATTCGCCGGCAAGGTCGGCTCGGTCGATGCGAAGGCCAACACGATCACGCTTGTGCTCAAGGGCGATGCCGAAAAGGTCATCCCGGTTCCCGCCGGTGTGAAGGTGTTCATCGATAACAAGGAAGCAAAACTCGCGGACATCCCGCAAGGCTCGCTCGCGTCGTTCGTTGCTACCGGCGGCGTAAAGGGGGTTCCGGCCGAAGTGACCGAGGTTCGCGTCACCGGTTCGACCGGCGGCGGCGTCATCAAGCAGGTGGACGCCACCACCATCACACTCGAAAACGAAAAGAACCCACGCTCGCTCACGATCACCGCCGATACCAAGGTGACGGTCAACGGCAAGGACGCAAAGGTGGCCGACCTCAAGGCCGGCGACAAGGTGGCTCTGGTGGCGAGCGCGGACGAGAAGACGGTTCTATCGATCGCCAGCGGTGTGAAGGACAGCGGAAAGCCCACCAAGACCCCGACGTTTGGCGGCAAGATTGCGAGCGTGGACGCGACCGCGAAGACGGTTACCGTCAGTATCGGCAAGAACGATGCCATCGAGGAGACGGTGAAACTGACGGCCGACGCGAAGATCGTCGTTGACGGCAAGGACGTGAAGATCGCCGACCTGCCCAAGGGCATGTTAGCGACGTTCACCCTTGTCGCCACGAAGGAGGGTCAACCGCGCGAGGCTACTGCGGTGGTCGTGGCCGGTCCGACCATCGACGGCGCTATCAAGCAAGTGGACGCGACCAGCATCACCTTGACGAACGTGAAGGCCGGTGACCGCACAATCAAGTTGCTCGCCACCACGAAAGTGACGATCAACGGGAAGGACGCGAAGGTGGCCGATCTGAAGGCCGGCGATAACGTCTCGGTCACCATTGCGGCCGACGAGTCGGGCGCAGTGACGATCAGCACCGGCACGAAGGGCGACAAACCGGGCGAGAAGCCCAGCAAGACCTCGAAGTTCGGCGGCAAGATCGCGAGCGTGGACGCGACCGCCAACACGATCAACATCTTTGTCGGCAAGGGCGAGGCCATCAAGGAAGTGCCGGTGAAGCTGACGGCCGACGTGAAGATCACCATCGACGGCAAAGCGGCAAAGATCGGCGACCTCGTGAAGGGTATGAACGCAACCTTCACCATCGTCGCCGCAAAGGACGGCCAACCCCGCGAGGCCAGCGAAGTGACCGTCTCCGGGACAAACTTCACCGGCGTCATCAAGCAACTGGACGCGACCACGATCACCATCGGCGGTGAGAAGAACGACCGCGTGGTGAAGCTCGCGCAGGGCGGTAAGGTGATGGTCGGCGAGAAGGAAGGCAAGTTGGCCGACCTGAAAGCCGGTGACAAGGTTACCGTGACGCTGAGTTCCGACGAGTCGGCAGCGGTGTTGATCCAGAGCGGCGGTGTGAAGCCGACCGGCGACAAGCCGAAGCCCGAGAAGGAAGAAGACTCGTAACAACACGCAACACGCGAGACACCACCGGCGTGAACCCCGTACACCGAGACGGGGTTCACGCCATTCTCTTTGTCACCCACCGAGGGGTTCCGATGTTGAAGTTCCGGTTCACCGCGGCGGTGTTTGCGGCGGTGTTTGCGGCGTTGCTCGGCGGTCCTCTCGCCGCGGAAGACGCGCCGCGGCCCAAGAAGCCGGCCGTTGCCGGCGGAAAAGTCAAAGCGGTGGACGCCAAGGGCGGCACCGTAACAATCACCCGTAGTGTCGAGAACAAAGATCAGGACGTGATCGTCCGGTTCGCGGCCAACGCACAGATCGCTGTGGACGGCAAAGTGGCCAAGTTCGAAGACGTGCCGGTCGGGGCGCCCCACGCAAACGTTTACGGCGGGAAGTTAGAGGCATCCCAGGTGGCGGATGCCGAGGGACTTTGGGTCGTCGGCAAGACCGAGTTGGTGATCTTCAGAAAGGTAAGCGGTGACACCCTCACGTTCAAACCTGACGGCCCGCCAGCCAACAACCCGCCCGACAAAACCGCGAAGCTCGCAGCAGATGCAAAGGCAATGGTTGGCGGCAAGGAAGGGAAACTCACGGACTTCAAGCCCGGCGACAGGATGACGATTCGCTACACCGCCGATGGCAAGGCCATTCACTCGCTTGCGAGAACGAGTGCGCCGAAAAAGAAGTAACGACACGGGGCGAGTTGTCTCGCACGCGCCGCACAACTCGCCCCTCTCTTCCCCACCTTTCCCACGCGATCCGACCAGTGGCGGCGCGAACTCCCGGTCGTCGTCCCGCCTGTGTTCTTCCGCCGCGCGGCGGAGCAACTGACCGCGCCTGTTGCCCCGTTCCGCCCTCTCGTACAATGCCCGGTACTACTTGCGGGTTCCGCCCGCGGTCCACCGGTGCCGCGTAATGCCGTTACACCCCCCGAGCGTTCGTCAGCCGCGCCGGGTCGCGGTGCTCGGTTCCACCGGCTCCGTTGGCACCAGCACGCTCGACGTGGTGCGTCACCTCCCCGAACAGCTCGAAATCGCGGGCCTCGCGGCCCATTCCAAGTGGGAACAGCTCGCGGATCAGTGCCGCAAGTTTAAGCCGCGGTTCGCAGTGCTCTGCAATCCGGTCGCGTTCAAACAGGCCGACCGTAAATTCTTCCCGAAAGAAACCGAACTACTCTGTGGCGAAGCCGGCGTCGCGCGCCTGGTGACGGACGCGGGCACGGACGTGGTGGTGTCCGCAGTGGTCGGCGCCGCGGGGCTTGCCGGGACGTGGGCCTCGCTCGAAGCCGGTAAGACGGTCGCACTCGCAAACAAGGAAACGCTCGTCGTCGCCGGTCCCCTCGTGACCGAACTCGCGGCGGCGCACGGCGCGAAGTTGCTCCCGGTCGATAGCGAACACTCCGCGATCTTCCAGGCGCTGACCGGGCACACCGCAGCCGACGTGACGCGAGTGGTGCTCACCGCCAGCGGCGGGCCGTTCCGTGGCAAGAGCGCCGCTGAGTTGGAAGCCGTCACGCCGGCACAGGCGCTCAAACATCCCACCTGGCAGATGGGGCCGAAGATCACCATCGACTCCGCCACGCTGATGAACAAGGCGCTCGAAGTGATCGAGGCGCGCTGGCTGTTCGGGCTAACCGCCGAACAGATCGATGTGATCGTTCACCCGGAGTCGATCGTTCACTCGTTCGTCGAGTTCGTAGATGGCTCGGTACTCGCGCAGTTGTCCCCACCCGATATGAAACTGCCGATCCAGCTCGCGCTGTTGCACCCGGACCGCGTGAGCGGCCCGACCAAGAGACTCGACTGGCAGAAGCTCTCCGCGCTCACATTCGAGCAGCCGGACCGCGAGACGTTCGCGGCCCTCGATCTCGGCTTCGAAGTGGCGCGCAAAGGCGGCACCTGCGGGGCAGTCTTGAATGCCGCGAATGAGGCCGCGGTCGGCCGCTTTCTGAATTGTGAGTTCGCTTTTCTGGACATCGCCCGGTGTTGCCGGGCGGTGCTTAATTCGCACGATTACGAAAACCGACCCACGCTCGAACGGCTCATGGCCCTCGACGCGTGGGCACGGCAGGAGGTAGCCCGTTGGACCCGAACCCGAACGCCGGTAGCCCCGACACCGTGAACCCGCCCCCGAGCGGCCCGCCGGCTGACACCGCGCCCGCAACGGCGGGTGAGGGCGCGCCGGACCACGAAGGCGAGGTCTCCGCGCTCAAGTCGTGGGTGCGCGAGAACGCGTTCTCGCTTGTCACCACGGCCGTCGTGATCGCGCTCGTGTGCGTCTACCTCGACCCAATCGACACCCTCAAGGTGATGCTCGGGCTGGGGTTCATCATCTTCATCCACGAACTCGGACACTTCGTCGCGGCGAAGTGGTGCGACGTTCACGTGAACATGTTCAGCATCGGGTTCGGGCCGGCGGTGCCGTTCTGTCAGTACAAGTGGGGCGAGACGACCTACAAGATCGGCATCATCCCACTCGGCGGGTTCGTTCAGATGGTGGGCGAAGGCGATGGCGCCGACGGCGAAGAAGCGGAAGACGACCCACGGAGTTTCCGCAAGAAAAGCGTCGGCCAGAGAATGCTCATCATCTCTGCTGGCGTGATCATGAACATCATCCTCGGGATGGCGTGCTTCGTGGCCGTGTACCTGCACGGCGTTCAGGAGAAGCCGGGCGCGGTGGGTTACGTCGAGAGCGGCGGCGCCGCGTGGCGCGCCGGGATGCGCACCGACGACCGCATCACCAAGATCGACACACGCAACAACCCGTACTTCGACGACATCCGTCCGATCGTGATGGGCAGTCAGCAGGACGAGAAGGTAGACATCAAGTGGGAGCGGAACGGGAAGGAGTGGGAGCCAGAGAAGGACAAGTTCGTGTCGCCGCTGCGCGACGAGGGCCAGCGGTTCCCGCAGTTGGGTATCTCGCCGCCATCGCGCCTCGTACTGATGACCGCGCCGAAGCGATCCGGCTTCACGCCGGTGATGCCTGGCACGCCCGCGGCCGAGGCCGACCCGAAGTTCCAACCGGGCGACCGCATCGTCGCGATGAGCAGCGACCCCGCGAACCCCGCGACCGTGACGCCGGTCGAGACGTACACCGAGTACCACAAGCGCCTGGTGCTATTCGCGGGTAAGGACATCACCTTGCACATGCTGCGGGCCGACGCCAAGGCGGACGCCGAACCCGTGGTCAGCACGCTGAAGCCGACGTACCGGCGCGACCTCGGGATACGGATGCGGATGGGCGAAGTCGTTGCGTTGCGGCGGGGCGGCAGCGCGGCACTGGCCGGCGTGGTCGAGCGCACCGAAGGCGCGCAGCCGACACGCGGCGACCGCATCAAGGCGGTACTCCTTCCGCCGGACGCAAATGGCAAGCGCACCTGGTACGTCGCCGGCCCGGTGGACTGGACCTGGACGAAAGAGGCACCGGGGGTGGACCCAAAGAAACTGCAGGAGTCGGTGACCGTGAAGCCGCTCGACCCGCTGCTGCTGCCGTACCAGTTGAACCAGTGGTCAGACGGCAAGTCCGGGCCGATCGCGGTGGAACTGGTCGTGTCGCGTGCGGCACACCCCACCGACCAGACCATCACAACGAAGGTGGCCTTCGACCCGTCGTACCGGTTCGACCGCGAAACGCAGTCGCTCCCGAACAGCCCGCAACCGATCAGCGGTCTGGGGTTGGCCTACTGGGTCGAGGCGATTGTTGACGACGTGACGAAGGGCGGAGCGGCCGACTCCGCGAAGACGACGCCGATCGAACTACCGCCCGGCTTCTTCCACCGCGTCAAGCGGTCCCTCGGTATCGAAGGTCGAGACGTGGACGCGGGCGGCGCGGACAAGCCGCTGCAACCGGGCGACGTGATCGTCGCGGTGCGGTTCAAGGCGAAAGGCGCTGGTGAGAAGCCGGTTGCCGGCGAGTGGAAGGACGATCTGAAGCCGCACCAGTGGGCGACCGCAGACGCCGCGTTCCAGAGTAGCCCGCCGTTCGAGATCGACCTGAAGGTGAATCGTAGCGCGACCAACGAGACGTTCACGGTCACGCTCCAGGGCCGGGAGCATAAAGAGTTCCCGACCGACGACCGCGGCTTGATCTTCCAGACCGATAATCAGATTCAGAAGGCGACCGACGTCGGCGACGCGATCGGACTGGGCGCGCGTCGCACGGGGCGCTTCATCAAGGTCGTGTACATGAACCTGTACGCGATGGCATTCGGGCGTGTGAGCGTGAAGACGATGAGCGGCCCGCTGACGATCGCGACCGTGTCCTACCGGTTCGCGGGCGAGGACTTCTGGCAGTTCCTGTTGTTCCTGGGAATGATCTCGGTGAACCTGGCGGTGGTGAACTTCCTACCGATCCCGGTGCTGGACGGCGGGCACATGGTGTTCCTGATCCTGGAGAAGGTGCTGGGCCGTCCGGTGCCGGAACGCATGTTCGCGATCGCGATGTACACCGGGCTGTTCCTGATATTGTCGCTGATGGTGTTCGTGATCTTTCTCGACGTGAAGCGACTGTTCTTCGGCTGGTTCTGACACTGTTGCGTTCTTGCCCTCGCCCCTTGGGGGAGTGGGTCGCCGCGCTTCGCGGCGGGGTGAGGGGTGAAACGTTAGCCCACAGAAAGCGCTACCCCTCACCCGGTTTGCTGCGCAAACCACCCTCTCCCGCAAGGGGAGAGGGCAATACCAAGACCGGCTACTTCTTGCGGTTGAAGAACTCGGCGATGAGCCGCTTTGACTCGTCCGATCCGGCGAGGCGCATGAACGCCTCGGTTTCGAGCTTGATCGCGTCGTAAAGCGGAATCGCCGCGCCTTCGACCATCACGCGCACGGCTTCCGCCGCGGCCCCGGTGACCTCTTGGAGAAGTTGGAATCGCTCCCAATCTCCCTTTGGGATTGCGTTGCGTTTTTGCTCTCGGCGATTCTTCCGATCAACGCGGAGAACGTAGTAAACTGCTTGCTCGACCAAAGTCGAGGATTCAACAGCCACATCTGTGATCTCGTGCGCGACCGCCGCGTGGTAGTCCAGGTTCTTTCCCGTTGTGAGCATGTCGCTCGCGCGGTGCATCCGGTTCATGTCCAGAATGCGCGGCAATCGCTGCGTGCCGCCCCAACCGGGAATCAGCCCCAGTTTCACTTCCGGCAAACCGAGTTGCACCTTCGGGTTCGTGCCGCAGATACGCAGGTCGCACGCGAGCGCAACCTCCAACCCACCGCCGAGGGCGGCACCGTCGATCGCGGCGCACGTCGGGAACGGTAGCGATTCTAGTTGCTCCAAGACGCGCAAACCTTGCTCGATGAACGCCCGCACTTCCGGGTCGTTCGGCGTGGGCGCGTTCGCGAGTAACTTCAGGTCCGCGCCCGCGATGAAGATGCCCGGCTTCGCGCTCGCCAGCACCAAGCCCTTCAGGTCGGTGCGCGTGGCGAGCGCGGTAAGTGCTTCGCTGAACTCCGTCCAGAGTTCGCGTGTGAGGACGTTCGCCTTGCTCCCGGGCTGGTCGAACGTGAGCACCGCGACGCCGTCGGGGCGCGTCGTTAATGTGACGGATTGTGACATGAGGTGATTGTAGTTGGAGCGTAGCAACTGTTGAGCGCCGGCCCCGCCGGGGCCGCGCCTTCCACACGGAGAAGGCGCGGCCCCGGCGGGGCCGGCGCTCAACAGTCTCGAACAAGTTACTTCTCCGGCCGCAGGCGGTTGCCGTTCTTGTCCACCCACGTGAACGGCTTCACCACGTCTACCGGCTTCGTGGAGATCTTCTCGCCCAGAATGTTCTCGAACACGCTCCCGTAGACTCGCTCAATCGGAACCATCGAATGCGCGGCCATGATCTGGTGAACGAGGCTCTGGTTCGTGACCACCACGCGCCGCCCCTTACCATCCACGGCGACGCGATTGCCGGGCGCGGCAGCGGCGTTCTTCTGCATCGCCTCGAACTTCGCTTCGGTCAGCGTCACGTCCGGGCCGTTGATCGGCGGTGGCGGCAGTTTCGGCGCAAGCGGACGACCGGTCGGGTCGCGGTAGGTCAGCGCGTCCTTCTCGTCCATCGCTTCCGGCGGATCGTAGGTGACTGCTTCGACCACGATGCCGAACTCCTGGCGTAGTTTCTCGGCGTGGGCCTTGCGGAACTGTTCCTTGAACTTGGCCCCGTCCATCTTGCCGTCCTTACCGACACTCTCCTTCATGCAAGTCTTCGTGGTCTCGACGACCCACTTCGCTTCGCGAAGGAACGTCTGCGCGTCCACCGGACCCGCGACGCAGTGCAGCACACGACCATCCGGCGCACAGAAGTACGCGGCAACGTTCCCGCCCTGTTTCTGCGCTCCCACGATCTTGAAGGTCGCGACCTTCTGGTACGACGACACGAAGTACTCGTTGCAGTACTTACCGACTTCCGCGTTGTTCAGGGCGCCCACACGGAGCGCTTCGGCGTTGTTTCAGGTCAGGCCCGGGTCTTCGAAGTGCCCGGATACGTGAAGCACAAGCACAAGCTTCTGCTCCTTCTTCGCGAGAGCCGCGGCTTCCTTGGGGCTGTCCACGAAGTCGAGCTTCGTGCCGTGCCCGCAGGTCGTCGGGTTCGCGCTCAGCGGCGCCGCCATCAGTGCGACCGCCGCACCGAGCATCAGGTAACGCATGACACACCTCCCGTTGGTAGGACACGCTCCGCTCCGCTCCGCTTCGCGGCTACGCGGCGCGTGTCTTCTGTCTTCCACTCACACTACTTCGCAGGCCCGACGTACCGGCCGAGGAACAGCGTCGCGCTGGTCGTGTTGTCGCGAATCGCGAACACAAACGGCCGGTCGGCGCGGAACTCGGTCGTCTTCGGGGCGCCCCTCTTGCCGATCACGACCGCAGTCGCGGCAGCGGCCTCCGTGCCTTCCTCGTTCACGTCCACGAACGCCTTGTGTAGCACGTGCGTGATGAACAGTTCCTTCCCCTTCGGCGACATGCCGGTGAAGTCCGCGGCGCCGTCGGTGAACGCCGCCTTCATCCCCATGTCCATTAACGCCGGCTTGAGACTGAACTCAGATTCGGCCTTGAACCGTGGCAGCGACACCTTTACCGCGGTCGGCTTCAGTTCGGTCTTCGCGAGGATGTCCGCGGAGAGCCACCGTGCGAGCCGGTGAACACCGGTCGGGTCGCCTGGCAGGAACACGAGCATCGAGAGTTCTTTGCCCGCGTACGGCAGTTCCAGCACCTGCACCGTCTCGCCGCCGCGGTTGACGAACATGGTGAACTCGCCGTAGTTGAGATTGCCCGTCAGCGACATCAGCGGCACGTCGGCCTTCGTGCCGTCGGCGAGAGTGAATGCCGCGTCCTTCGTGTTCTTCTTGTCGAACTGGTACAGCCAGTTGCTCTTGAAGTAAATGGCGTTCGCCAGCACCATTCGCGTCAGCGGGGTGATGATGCCCGGCGCGATCAACTCCTTGATCTTCTTCGTCTCTTTCTCCACCCACTCGTTAATGAGCTTGCGGGCGGCTTCCGATGCAGAAAAATCCACTTCGGTCAACCCGGCCCCGTAGTGCTTGCGGGTGAGGTCGGTGAACGCCTTCTCCCACGGGTAGCCCTGCTGTGCCCAGATCGCGTTCGCGACGGAGAGTTCGTAGGAGCGTTTCAAGTCGTCGTGCGGGTGGCTGTTGTGCCTGACGAACAGTGTGCCAAACGCTGCGTGCGGTTCCTTCGGCAGGTGCAGCACCTTCTCCATCTCTTCGAGCGTCTTGCCGCGTGCGCCGGCACTGGTCATCGCGAGCGCGGTCTCGATGCTGTACGGTGAGAGGAAGAGATTGCCCTTCTCTTTGCCCTGACCCGCGAGTCGTCTGTACAAGTCCGCGGCGAACCCGTTGATCGCGAGCGAGGCCTCCTTCGCGCCCTTCTGGATACCGTCGGACGCGGTGAGCGGAGAACGAAACGGCGCAAACGCGCTCAGCACGCTCGCGCCGGAAAGCGTAAGGAACTTGCGGCGGGAGAGTGGGAGTTGGTTCATTGGGTTGTCTCCGGTTCGACCGGCGGGCATACCCACACCGGTGATGGTAACAACCAACAGACGCGACAGCACGCGCCAAGGATTGCCGCGTTACACGAGCGTTACCGGGTTTGAATCGCTTGCGGCTTCGCGAGTGCGATTTCTCGCGAAGCCACAAGCGGCTGTGGGGGTAGATCTTCTCTCACTTCCGGCGCGTGTCCGCGACCTCCGGGTTCACCCACGTTGGGAGCGCCTCACCCATCACCCCGGCGAGGACGTTGTTCGCGCACAGCCGCGCCATTGCGTTGCGCGTCTCCACGGTTGCGCTCGCGATGTGCGGGACGATCACGCAGTTCGGGAGTTTGTAGAGTTCGTGGTCCGTGGGCAGCGGTTCCGGGTCGGTCACGTCCAGACCCGCAGCGAAGATCGTCCCGCCGCGGAGCGCCGCCGCGAGCGCCGGCTGATCCACCAGCGGCCCGCGAGCCGTGTTCACGAACACCGCGGTGCGCTTCATCTTGGCGAACTGCGCCGTGCTGAACATGCCCTTCGTCGTGGGGTTGAGATCGACGTGCGCGGAAACGTAATCGCTCTGCGCGAGTAGCTCGTCGAACTCCACGCGCTTCGCGCCGAACTCCTTCTCGGCTGGCGCGTTCGGAATCTGGTCCGTGTACAGCACCTTCATGCCCCAGCCGTGGTGTAGGCGCTTCGCAGCGGCGAACCCGATGCGGCCCATGCCCACGATGCCGAGCGTGCGTCCGACCAGATCCTGACCGAGCCAGCCGAGCGGTTCCCACGTGAGCCACTTGCCGTTCTTTGCGTCGGCGGTTCCGGCCCCGATGCAGCGTGCCGCGGCCAGCATCAGCGTGACCGCAATGTCGGCGGTCGCGTCGGTGAGTACGCCGGGCGTGTTGCCGACGCACACGCCGCGAGCCGTGCAAGCGGGCACGTCCACGTTGTTAAAGCCCACCGCGTAGTTGCTCACGACCTTCAACTTCGGGGCCGCGTCGAGAAGCGCACCGTCGATGCGGTCGGTGAGGAGCGACACCAGGCCGTCGCAGTCCTTGACGCGTCGCAGCAGCTCATCGGCCGGGGGCGGGAGCTGGTCGGGCCACAGGTCCACGTCGCACGCGGCACGGATCGCGTCTAACCCCATGTCGGGAATGCGACGCGAGACGAACACCTTGGGGCGGCTCATGGGAACACCAATAAAGGGAGAGGGGTTGCGGGTTAGGTGAGTGTAGTCAAGGAGTTGCGCGAGTGAAGCAGCGACGCGTTGGCGCCGCCATCCAGGGCGGTTCCGTGTTTCACGCCTGACGGTCTGGGCTGGAATACACCCGGCCTACTGACGCAGGCGGTTCGACTGAAAACCCGCGCTCCCGTCGAACCGCCTGCGTCAGCAGACCGGGTGCTTCAACAACTCCAACTCTCAATGTGAAACGCGGAACGGCCCTGCGCCGTCATCGACTTTGGGAAAGTGGCGCAGACACGGGAAGCGTGCGAGGCTATTCCCCTCGCCGGAATTGACCTGGCGCACGTGACCCCACGAGTTCGGAAGCTCGCGGTCCCCCTGGTTGCCGCGTCGTGCAGAGGAGCATTCACCATGTCGTTGTCCCGCTGGAAACTGATGGCTGGCGTTCTGGGCGTGTCGATCGGCGGGCTGGCCGCCGCCGCGAGCCAGTGCCCGAAGTTCGACAAGTCGAAGGGCCGCTCGCCAGAATCGCCGGTGACAGCCGAAGCGCCGAAGATGCCGCCGGCTGGTGCGCCATCCGCACCCGCGACGCCACCGGCGTTGCCGGTGGCCGGTCCGACCTCTCCGCAACTGGCGCCCGCGGGAGTGACCCCGCCAGCGCTGCCGGCGCCCGGTGTCGAACTGCCGAAGGTGCCCGCACCGGCGAGCACGTTGCCCGCGATTCCCGATTACACGCCGCCAGCGCCCGCGAAGTTGGCCGACGTGACCCCACCGACGAGTTCGCTGCCCGCGCTGCCGGGCATCCCGGAGCCAAGCACGAAGCCGACCGCGCCGACAACCAAAACCACCCCATCGGCACCGACGGGCGATCTGATTCCGCCCCCGCCCACCACGCCGGCGTCGGACGGGCGGGACCTGGTCGGGACGCCGAAGTTCACCGGGCCGAACGGCGAACTTCTTCCGCTGAATCTCCCGGGCAAGCCCGTTGCGACTCCGCCGGTCGTTGGTGCGGGCGGCATCGCACAGCCCGGTAGCGGGACCATTCCGCCGATCGGCGGCACGGTTCCGCTTCCGACGCCGAGCGCCGGGATGAGCCTGCCCGGCATGCCGCCCACGCTGCCTAGTGACCCTCCGGCCGTGATCGACATTCCGCCGACCAAGCCGCTGGGCGTGCCGGGCACCGTGACTCCCTCGCCGACAGTCGCGGCCACGAAGTACCGCATCCTGCTTCGCGTGGGTGAGGGCGAGCCGACGTTCGAGGTGAAGTGCGGCGACGACCTCGTGATGAAGGTCGCGTGCGAGAAGGTGGACATCAAGTCGCCGGAGAAGGGTTCGGGGCTGTCCGCGGTGACCGCGAAGGGCAAGGTGCGGTTCGCCGGGTTCGGCGTGGAAGGCACCTGCGACGAATTGTCGTTCATGGCCGGCACCGGTGAGGTGAGCATGAGCGGCGACGTGAAGGTTCAGGTGAAGGACAAACTCGGCCGCGTGGAATCCGAACTGTCCACCGCGACCCTAAAGTACAAGATCGACGCCAGCGCCGTGGGTGGCAGCATCAAGCCATAAGCGCGAAGCGCAACGAGAACGCCGGGGGCACGATGCCCTCGGCGTTTCGCGTTGCGGTCGATCAACCCTCGGGCGCGGGACTATTTGATTGCCAACTGCACCAACACCACCGCGAGCAGCCCCAAACTGATCACGCCGTTGACGTGAAAGAAAGCGCGGTTCACCTGTGTGAGATCGTCCGGTCGCACGAGCCGGTGTTCGTACACGAGCAGCGTGCCGACCGCACCCAACCCCGCGAGGAACACCACGCCCAGGTGCGGTGACGCGAAGTAAAGACCCACCAACAGCCCGAACATCACGCAGTGACACGCCGCTGCGATTCGCAGACTTTTAACAATGCCGAACCGCGCCGGGACGCTGTGCAACCCTGCCTCCTTGTCGAACTTCGCGTCCTGACACGCATAGAGGATGTCGAACCCCCCGACCCAGAACGCGACCGCCCCGCCGAGCAACAGCGGCACGGTCATGTCGGTCAGCCCCTTCACCGCTATCCACGCCGCGACCGGCGCGAGCATGAGCGCTGCGCCGAGCCAGAAGTGCGCGAGGCTCGTGAACCGTTTCGCGAGCGAATACCCCAGGATAAAAAGCAGCACCGGCACCGAGCCATAAAGCGGCCACGGGTTTTCGGGTTCGCGCACGTAAAAGAGTAGCGTGGACGCAACGAACGCCGCACTGCACGCAACCGTGAAGACCCACACAACGCCTACGCTAAGCGTGCCGGCTGGAAGATGTCGTGCCGCTGTGCGTGGGTTGGCCGCGTCGATGCGCCGGTCCACAACGCGATTAAACGCCATCGCCGCGCTGCGTGCGAACACCATGCACAGGATGATGCCAACGCTGTCCTGCCAGCGAGCCGGTTCGTCTTTCCACGCGAGAGCCGCCGCGAGGACGGCAAACGGCATCGCGAAAATGGTGTGGCTGAAGCGGATCAACTCCAGCAGTTTGCGTGCGACGGTAGGCATGGTGTCTTGGTATTGGTTTGCAGCACAACCATTAAGCGCGTCTGAAAGCAGTTTAGCGTTCGCCCCGGAGGGGCGACTTGCGGACGCGTCCACAGTGAAGTAACCGCCGTGCCCCGTTTCGCACAACGCCCTTGATAGATTGGTCACTTCTGGCAGTTTGCTCTGGTCTGCGGTGTGCGGATACTTGGAGAAGACGAAATTCTTGCTGTTGTGGGATGGCGAGGCAGCAATAGCGAGACCCAGATGAAGGCGGGGGATTTGAGCGGGATTTCCGTTCGGGTTGTGGCACTTTCGGCCAGAGCTAAAGCTCGGGTTGTTCTCGGACGAACGCCCGACCGAGCGCCGCGCCTTGGCCGCGTTCTCTGCGGTGAATACTCTTCGCGTTATTTCGCGGGCAGTACCCGTCGCACCACATCGGCATAAGCGTGGAGCGTGAGGACGCTCCGCAACTGGTAACCGTTGCTTTTCAGCGCGTTGGCGGAGTAGTCCGACAACTTCGCGGGGTAACTCGGATGAACGCCATCGCCCGCGATCAGCGTCGGCACCTGATACCCGTCCTTCGCGAACTCCTTGAACTTCGGTAGCGAGCCGTTCCAGTCATCCGGCCGCCGCTTCAGCACCTCCGCGTGGTAGTCGATGAGCGGCACCTTCAGGTCGGCCGCGATTTTCCGCACCGCATCCGCAAAGGTTTCGCACTTCTTCTCTTGACCGGCTCGCGGCGGGATCGTGGTGAGGATCACGACCGTGCCGTTCTTCAGGCACTTCTCGGTCACCGTGCGCATCTGCTTCGCGTACGTCTCCGCGTCGGTGCGGGTCACGTCGTTAGTGCCGAACATGATCACCGCGCACTCCGGGTTAAGCTTCGTCAGCCACGCATCGATGTTCTTCTCGGCCCACTGCGCGGTCTGCCCGCCTTCGCTGCCGTAGTCGCTGCCGCGCCACTTGCTCCAGGAGTCATCGAGCATGTGTTTCTTGACGGGGTCGAGTGACTTGGCGATCTCCGGCGGCAGGTCTTTGGGCGGGAACGCGAGCGGCGCCCAGAACGCCTTCGATACGGTGATGGAGTCGCCGAACAGCGCGAGCGTGCCCGGCTTCCCGGTGAACTTGCCTCGCACCTCCTTCATGGGCTTCACCCACGCCGGCAGTTCGTCCGCGGCACGTAACGGCGTGACGAGCGCGAAGAACGTGAATGCGGTAAGCAGCAAGTATCGCATGAATAAACTCCGTCCAACAGCGAATCGAAGGGGAGAGAGCGACAGGCGGATTGTACCCGTCGCCGCGTTGGCAGGGTACAATCCGTAACGCGCTACTTCCCTTTCCCGCGAGGTCGAACCATGTCCAGTCCCGCGCCTGATCTGCCGCCGATCAAGGAATACAAGTCGCAGCAGTACGAGTTCAACGACGAACACAACCGCGAAATCTCCGCACTCGCGGACGCGATGAGGGTGACTTCGAGTCTGATGCTGTTGGTGGGTCTCGCGTTCGCGGTGCTGGGCGCGCTGACCACCACGCAGGTCATGAATTCCGGCGGCAACTACGGTGCGGCGATCGGTCTGGGCGCCGCGGCGCTGTTGTGTCTGTGCATCGGCTTCTGGACCGGCGGCGCGGCCACGTCGTTCCGCAAGGTCACGGAAACGAAGAACGAGGACATCTGGCACATGATGAACGCGCTCGGTTCGCTGCGCGCGATGTACGGCCTGCTCCGCACACTGATCTTCGGCGCGCTGGTGCTGACGATGATCGGGTTGGGTCTGGTCGCCTTCGCGATGATGGGGAAGTAACAGGCGAGCCGGGAGCGTAAGCGACTGGAGGCGTCGCGAGCCAATCGCGGAACAACGGAGAAGGATCATGAGGCAGTGTAGTTTGCTCGTGCTTCTGGGACTCGCAACCGCGAGCCACGCGGCGGACCTCAAAGACCTTCCCGCGAACACGTTCGTAGAGATCAAATACACCACCGAACAACCTCCTTGGGCGAAGGATGACCAAGGACAGTTCGCGCGCCAGGGGTGGAACAAACTGGTCTACGATCCCGACGGCAAACGCGTTCTCCTCTACGACCGGTGGGTGGACAAGAAACACGGTGGCCAAACCATCTACGGGAACTGCCTGTTCGGTCTCGACCCCGCGAGCGGCAAACTCAGCCCCATCAAGATCGACAACTGGACGAAGATGGAACCGAAGGGCGGCGGCTACCGCACGCTCGCGTTACCGGAGAACGACGACGAACCGACCCCAAGCCCGCGACACGTTTACCACGCGTTCGAGTACGTCCCCGAACTGAAGTCGGTCTTCATCTGCAACGGCGCGAACCAGAGTGTGATCGACAAGAACGGTAAGCTCGTCGGTCACGACGAATGCGACGGCGCGTGGAAGCTCGATCTCACGACGAACAAGTGGACGCGCATCAACGCCGACGGGTGTCCGCCCAACCGCCTCGACGACGGCATGGCGTACTGCCCCGATATCAAGTGTTTGGTGTACACCGGCGCGAACGGGCAACTGTGGCTGCTCGACGTGGAGAAAAACTCCTGGCGAAAGGCGAAGAACAGCCCGCCTCCACGTACCACAATGGGCCGGACGATCTTCTACGATGCACCGCGTCACCGGATGCTGATCGTCGGCGGTGGACAACTCGACGTGTGGCAGAAGGGCAAGGCGCTGGAGTTCCGCGAAGTGTTCGCGTTCGACCCAAAAACGGAGACCGTGAAGCGTCTCGCCGACGCGCCAACGGCGCTGTACACCACGCACCTCGCTCACGACACGAAACGCGATCTCTTCTTCACGGTGGCGGTGTTCAACAAGAACGAGCAGCCGTCGGGCATGTTCGCGTACGACCCGAAGAAGGACGCGTGGAGCGAAGTGAAACCGGCGAACGAGATTCCGCCGCACAAAAGCTGGATGGGGTGGATGCAACTCTGCTACGACTCACACCACGACTGCCTTGTCGGGAAGGTGAGCGACAAGTTCTTCGCATTCCGCTACGATCCGGCGAAGTGACCGGTTACCGCAACCAGACAACGGGTAGATCATCTTCACGCTACTGCCTCAACTCGGCTTGCGCCTTCTGCGCCGCTGCGCCGATCTTCGCTTCCCAATCGGGGTCGTCCGGGTGAAACGGAAACGTGACCCCGCGTGAACTATTCACGATCGCGCCCAACCCGTCGGCACGGTACGCGGCCTTCACGTCGGCCGCGGTCCCGCCCTGCGCGCCGTAGCCCGGTACCAGCAGCCACACGTCTGGCATCGCGTCGCGGAGTTCGGCCAGTTCTTTCAGGTGCGTCGCGCCGACCACCGCGCCCACATCGCCCAGTCCGCACGCGCCGATCGTGCTGGCATTCCACTTCGCGACTTCCGCCGCGACGTGCCGGTACACCGGTTTGCCGTTGCACACCAAATCCTGGAACAGCCCCGCGCCGGGGTTGCTCGTGCGTACCAGTACGAACACACCGCGATCCGCCTTCTTCGCGGCCGTGAGGAACGGTTCGACCGCGTCGCGCCCGAGGTAGGGGTTGATGGTGAGTGCGTCCGCGTCCCACACGGGGAACGTCTTGCTGTCGATATTGCAACCGCTGAACGCGGCGTCGGCGTAGGCGGTCGCGGTGGAGGCGATGTCGCCGCGTTTCGCGTCGAGGATGGTCACGAAGCCCATTTCCTTCGCGCGTTCGATGACGATTTTCAGCACCTGAAGCCCGGGTGGCCCGAGCAACTCGAAGAACGCGGCTTGTGGCTTCACCACGCCCGTGAAGGGCTGAACGAGTTCCATGACGCGAACACAGAACTGCTGAACCGCGCGTGCCGCGTACTCAGGTTCTTCGGGTTTAGCCGTTTCGCGATGCGACTTCGGCAGCGACTCCCACCGCGGATCAAGGCCGACGCACAGCGGGCCTTTCGCACGAACGGCTTCGGCGAGGCGGTCGGAGAAGGTCGGCATGGTGGCCCTTGACAGAGCAACTAGCAGAGTTTGGTTAGCCGCGGGCCGAAGGCGAGCGTGTCGCGATACGCTCGCCTTCGGCTCGCGGCTAACCAAACTCGTTACAGAGCTGCGACAAACATCCTGAGCGCACCATTGAACGCGTCGGGATTCTCGACGCTCGACAGGTGCCCCGCGTCCGGGATGTGAACGAGTTTGCACCCGCGAATCTGCGCCGAGAGGTTCGCGGACGCGAGCGGCGGCGTGACCGCGTCGTACTCGCCGACGATCACGATGGTCGGCACTGTGATGGCCGCGAGTCCGGAGTTCGCGTCGGGCCGGTCGCGGAGCGCCGCGAGCGCCGCGGCCACGCTCACGGCCCACTGCTGCGCGGCGATCGATTTCAGACGCTCCACCACTTCGGGCTTCGCGCTCCGCGTCGAATCGCTCAACACCCGCGGCGCCATTCCCTCGAACAGCGCGGCGCTGCCCTGCTTGTTCACGAGCGCGACGGCCTGCGTGCGGTTCGCCTTCGCGGTGGTGTCGTCCACGCCGGCACGCGTGTCGGCAAGGATCAAGCCCGCGAGTTTGTCCGCGTGCTTGCGGGCGAACGCCAGCGCGACGTAACCGCCCATCGACAGACCGCCGACGATCGCCTTCGGGATGTCCATCGCCGCGAGGAAGTCACTCACAACGTCCGCGACGCCGTCGATGGTGAACGCGGTCGGCGCCGACTCACCGAACCCCGGCATATCAATGGCGATGACGCGGGCCACGTCCGCGAGCGCCGCGAGTTGCGGTTCCCACATCGTCCGATCAAGTGGGAACGCATGCAGCAACACGAGCGGCGGGCCGCTCCCGGCTTCGTCGTACCCGATCGTCTGACCGCTCGGCAGCACACAAAGAGGCATCATGAATCTCGGTCTTGTGGCACAGGCTTTCTCGCCTGTGTTCGACTACTTCCGGCGCTTCCCGCGTTTGGGGGGGTGCGAACCTTCCCGCTTCGGGAACCGGCCGTAACTCGGCATCGGGCCGGCGCCGGTGTCATCTTCCGTTTTCGGGTGCGTATCGGCCAGTCTAAGGTCAAGCATCCGGCGATGGAGATCGACGCGGGCCACGACCAACCGCACGCGATCACCCAGGCGGAACCGCCGCCGCGTGCGCCGCCCTTCGAGCGTGTGGCTCGATTCGTCGAACCAGTAGTAATCGTCCACCAGCGACGAGATGTGAACCAGTCCCTCCGCCGGGAATCGTTCGGCCTGCGCGAAGAACCCGTAGTCCGCGACCCCGGTAATCACCGCGTCGAGCTGCTCGCCGAGGCGAGTGCTGAGGTACATCAACAGCCGCAGTTTCACCAGTTCGCGTTCAGCGGTTTCGGCGCGGCGTTCCATCTTCGAGCAGTGTTCGCCGAGCGCGGCCAGTTCTTCCACATTGGCGCTCGCGGAGCCGTGCCGAATCCACCGGTCGAGCAACCTGTGAACCTGCAAGTCCGGGTAGCGGCGGATGGGCGAGGTGAAGTGACAGTAGTGTTGGCTCGCGAGCGCGTAGTGTTCGTCCTGAATGGGCGAATACGTAGCCTGCTTCAAGCTGCGGAGCAGCGCGAAGTGGACCGCGGCGCGTTCCGGCTTCTCGGCGGTTTCGGACAGTACGCGCTGAAGTTCAAACCGGTCCTGCACACGCTTGATGGGGTAACCGAGCAGGCCCGCGAACTGCGCGAACGCTTCGAGTTTCTCCTCGTTCGGTGCTGGGTGGACACGCCGCAGGAACGGCACCTCGTGTCGCGTGAAGTGTTCGGCGACGGCTTCGTTCGCGGCGAGCATGAACTCTTCGACGATCTGGTGCGAAAGGTTCTGCTCCGCGAAGTGCGCGCCGTTCACGCGCCCGTCGGCGTCGTATTCGAGCACCGGTTCGGGCATGGTGAGTTCGAGCGCGCCACGCTTGAACCGCTTCTTGCGCAGCAAGAGCGCGAGGTCGCGCATCCGTTTCAGCATTTGCTGAATGTCTTCGGGAATAGCGTCCGCCCCGCCGGGGCGGTCTTCGGCGGGCGCCGCCCCGGCGGGGCAAACGCTAAACGAGTCGAGCAGCGTTTGAACCTGTTCGTAGGTAAAGCGCTTCGCCGCCCTGATCGCGCCGTTGGCGAAGCTCACATGCCCCTTCTGCAACGACGGCGTGAACTCCATGCGCACCGTCTTCACGTATCGGACCTTACCCTCTTGCAGCGACGCCAGCCCGTTGGAGATCACCTCCGGGAACATCGGGATGACCTTTTGTGGCAGGTACACGCTCGTCGCGCGCTTTCGCGATTCCACGTCGAGCGCACCGCCAGCCTTCACGAACGCGGCCACGTCCGCGATGTGAACGGTCAGCACCCAGTGCTTCGTCTTCGGGTCAATCGCCACGCTGATCGCGTCATCGAAGTCCTTCGCGTCGGGCGGGTCGATGGTGATGACGAGATCGTTCGTGTAGTCAGTGCGCCCGTGTAAATCTCCTTCCGAGAACTGACTCGCGACCTGCCGCGCCTCCGCGAGCGCGCTTTCGGGGAACGCCTCTGGCAGTCCGAACGCACGGATCACCGAGAGCGTGTCCACGCCCGGCGTGCCGTGCGGCCCGAGCACTTCCGTGACGACGCCTTCGCCGCGAGCGTCCGGCGTCGGGAACCGCAGCATCTCGATGACGACTTTGTCTTGCGGCTTCGCGCCCTTCGCGCCAGCGTCGCCGACCAGGATGCTGTGCGTGAACGCGTTCCCATCGATGCGAACGAGGGCTTCACGGTCGCGCTCGAAGTAGGTGCCGACAAACGTGCGGGTGTTCCGCTCCAGTACGCGCACGATCTCGCCCGCCGCGTCCTTGATGTTGGTGGCTTCACGCGTGACTCGGACCATCACTTCATCGCCCGTGGCGGCGTCGAGCGATTTGTCTTCGCGGATGAAGATTTCTGGCTGGAACGTGCCATCAACGGTGTGTGGGCGAACGAACCCATGCCCGGACGCGCTCCGCCGGTAGATACCGGTGACGGTGCCGTGAACGTCCGCGGCTCGGAGCGTGTTGTTGAGCGCCAGCGCGAGTCGCCCAGTGCGCACCAACTCGCGCACAGTCTTACGGAACGCCGGGTAGTCACTCTCCGGCAGGTTCAGTCGCTTGAACAGCGGCTTCGCCTTGAGCGGGATGTAGCTCTTCGCGGTGACCGCGTGCAGCACTTTCGCGAGTAGGTCTGGCATTTTGGCGAACCCCGCCCGCGAGGGCGGGGGTGATTGTGTGACGTGGTTGTGTGGCGGCGGCCTCGCAGGTTGCGCGTCGCACCCCCGCCCTCGCGGGCGGGGTTCGCCTAATCGTACCCCCCGCCGCCTTCACCGTAGAGGTCGCCCAGCGGGCCGCCCTTGTAGATGCGACGGCCCAAGTTGCGGTCGTACGGCGTCCACGCGGACGGGTTGTTGCGGTCGTCCTTTAGCTCGCGCAGCACCATGTGCATTCGCGTGTCCATCAGGTCGATCAGGTGCAACAGCATCGCCTCCGGGGTCATCGGCACCTTCGGACTGCCGTAATTAAGTTCCCCGTGGTGACTCAGGATCATGTGCTGGATTCGGAGCATCAACTCTCGCGGGAACGGCTCTCCCGTTAAGTCCGGCACCTTCGCGGCGGTCTCGGCCAGCATCGCCACCGCGATGGGGATGTGCCCGACCAACTGCCCCTCGTCCGAGTAGCCAAAGGCGCGGCTGAACGTCAGCTCTCGCGTCTTCCCGGCGTCGTGCAGGAACACGCCCATCAGCACGAGGTCGCGGTCCACCACGGGATAGAGCGGCAGCACCTTGTCGGCCGCGTCCATCATCGAGATCGTGTGTTCCAGCAGCCCGCCGACGTAGGCGTGGTGCAACTTCACCCCGGCCGGGCAGGTGGTGAACGCACGCATGAACGCGTCGTCCATCAGGAAGCATTCCGCGAGCGCCCGCAAATGCAGGTTGCCGAGTCGCGTGAGGTAAGCGCGAAGCCGTTCGGCGAGCTTCGGGATGCTCTGTTCGGTCTGCGGCAGGAAATCCGTGAACTCGACCTTCTGGGCTTCCACGCGATCGACCGCGGTGAGGATCACTTGCAGCGCGCCCTGGAACAACTGAACCTTGCCCGTGGCGTGCAGGAAATCACCGGGGTCGAACCCGCGGGCGATGTTATCGCCCGCGTTCCACATCCGGCCCTGGATCCCGCCGGTGCGGTCGCGCAGTTCCAGAAGGAGGAAGGGATTGCCGTTCCGGTTCGCGCGGAGTTGCTTATCGGTGACAAGATACACGTCGTCGAGGTCGTCCCCGTCGCGGAGTTGTTCGACGAAACGGCGGGCCATTTGGGAAAGCCTTGTCAGAGGTCAGAGAACAAACGACAGGAAGCAGAGGACCGAGTAGAAGAGCGAGCGTCGTTTAGCGTTCACCCCGCGGGGCGAACGCTAACCATTTCCTTCTGGTTTCTGTCCTCTGTCCTCTGGTTTCTTCAGATTCAACTGGCACACCCCATCCTCACACGGAACCAGATCGTAGCGGTTGCGTGCGACCCACAAATACATCTTGTTGCCGATCCACGGCACGCCGGGGATGTACAGCAGCGGTGCGATGGGAACTGCAAGCGGCAACCGCCACGCCATCCACCGAAACGCCTTGTACCCGGCAATCGCTCGCGAGCGGTTCGGCACAACGGCGTGCATTTCTTCAAGCAAACGTTCCATGTCCAGCGGTTCCGCGCACGGCGGCCAGCGGGCCTTGTCGCGACAGTCCTGGCAATGCAGACACTTGAACCAGTCGAGCCGCTTCAGGATGCGCACCCCGCGCTGGCACAACGGACACATCCCGTCGAACAACACAACGCCTTTGCCCTTCGCGGGGTCGAGGGACGGCGATTGGCTTGCGACAGGTTCGACCGCAATGCTCATGAACGCTCTCCCGGTGGGCAGGAGCATTCTACCTGAGATACCGCAAGGGCGTGTGAAATCCAACACTGTACAATGGGGCGAGAAGGCGAAGACCTCTCCCCCAACCCCCTCCCCTAAGACGGGAGGGGGAGTAAATCTGTCTCCCCCTCCCTTCTTAGGGGAGGGGGTTGGGGGAGAGGTTCTTCTGGAGCTCTCCATGCAAATCACCGTTCCCGAATTCCGCGCGGCAAAGTCTCGCGGCGCGAAACTCGCCGTCGTCACCGCTTACGACTACACCTCCGCGCGGCTCTGCGACGAGTCAGGCGTGGACGCGATACTCGTTGGCGATTCGGTCGGCATGGTGGTGCAGGGTCACCCCAATTCGCTGCCGGTCACGCTCAACGAGATGATCTACCACACGAAGTGCGTGATGCGTGGCGTGAAGCGGGCGCTGGTCGTGGGCGACTTGCCGTTCCTGACGTATCAGGTGAGCGCGAAACAGGCGGTGCGGAACGCCGGCCGGTTGATGAAGGAAGCCGGGGCGCACGCGGTGAAGCTCGAAGGCGGCGTGCGGATGCGCCACGCGATCCGCGCGTGCGTGGACGCGGGCATCCCGGTGATGGCGCATGTCGGTTTAACACCACAGTCGGTTCACCAGATGGGCGGGTTCAAGGTGCAGCGCGACGCCGACGCACTGCTCGCGGACATCGCCGCGGTGGAAGAAGCCGGGGCGTTCGCGACGGTGGTGGAGAGCGTGCCCGCGGACCTCGGCGCGAGGCTCACCGCTTCGGTGACGATCCCCACAATCGGCATCGGCGCGGGGGTGGGGTGCGACGGTCAGGTGTTGGTGTTCCACGACATGCTTGGGCTGTACCCGGACTTCCGCCCGAAGTTCGCGAAACGTTACGCCGACCTCGGCACGGCGGTGAAAGCGGCGGTTGAGTCGTACTGCCGCGAAGTGCGAGAGGGCACCTTCCCGGCTGCGGAACACACCTTCCGGTGAGGGCGAACGATGCGCGTGGTCGACTGCGGGAAGAAGAATCGCGGCTTTCCCGTCGGGTTCGACCCGACCGGGCACACACTCGCGGCAGCGGGCAACGATACGGGCAAAGTCGGCGTCTGGGACGTGGACATCTGACGTGCTAAGGTGGAATCATGCTCACGCTCAAATCCAATCTCAAGCCGGCGGGCGGCCCGCGGAACCCGGCCCGGCTCGCGTTCTCGCCCGACGGCGGCGCGCTCCTCGCCTCCACCGGCGACTTTGTCCAGGTGTGGCCCCGGTGGCTCGACGCCCCGCCGCGCCCGGTCGCGGAGAGCGAGTCGATGCTGGAGCGGGTCGCGTTCACCCCGGACGGGGCACGCGTGTACCTCTACATGTCCGGCAACAGTCGCGCCGACGTACTCAACGTGGCGACCGGCACCATCACGCGGTCGGGCCTCCCGAAGGAAGACCCGGCGTGGTTCCACTTCGACCCTAACGGCGGGTTCTGCATCGTTTGCCGCGAGGAAGGAAAACTGGTGCGGTTCGACTACGCCCCGAAGCTGAAGAAGAAGCCGTTCCGCGAGGCGTGGACGATCGACCGGTGGACCGACGCCCCGGATGAGCGGCGCAAGGCGCTCGGCTCGCACTACCGGTTCGGCGCGGTCTGCGGCCCGGCTGGCGTGTTCGTCGCGCTGGAGTACAAGTTCGGTGGGAACGAACCGTTCCACGGGCTGACCGTGCGATCGGTCACCGACGGCTCCATCGTGTACCACCAGCCACTGAAGTCGGACAACGCCGGCAAGTTCCTGGACGTGGCCGGGTTGACGCTGGCGGTTCACCCGTCGGGCCGCTACATGGCCTACCCCGACGGCCCCGCGATCCGGGTGCGTTCGCTCGCCGACGGCCTGAAGGTACGGGCCAAACTGCCGAATCCGCCCGCGAATAAGCCCAAGAAACCCGCTAAGCCGGCGAAGAATCCGAAGCCCGAACCGGACTATCACGCGGTCGCGTTCCACCCGAACGGCGCGCTGCTCGCGGCAGTCGGCGACGACGGCCTCGTGACGCTCTACGACACCGCGACGTGGAAGGTGGTGAAGTCGTTCGCGTGGAAGATCGGCAAGTTGCGTGCGGTGTGTTTCAGCGCCGACGGCACCCGCGCCGCGGCTTTGAGCGCGAACGGAAAGATCATGGTGTGGGACATGGACATCTGAAGCCGCTCGCGGCTTCGCGAGCGTGAGGGGTGCTGTGCGAATCATCCAGAGCGCGAACCCGCGCCCGCTGAACCTGCTCGCGCTTGGCCCCGGCGGGTTGGTCGCCGCCGCGTGCGGTGCCTTTGAAGTGCCGGGCGCCGTGGAGGAGTGGGACATCGCTTCCGGCTCTCGCGTCGAGGCTGGGCGTGCGACACTCGGATTCGGTTCCGTTGCATTTGACCCGAGCGGCGATCACCTCATCTTCAGCGTGGCTGAGTTCGGAATTACAGTCGTTGGCACCGGAACAAATCAGTTTTCTCGTGACTGGGTTCTCCCATTCATCTACCCGCAATTCGCGTTGTTTCCCGATGGTGGCCGATTGCTTGTTGCATCGAGTTTGAGCGCAGTCGATGGAATCGAATGCCTCAAATTTACCCAGAACTTTGAATTCGAGCGACTTTGGAACAACCAGCCGCGGCCACCTCACTCCTTTCACGCTCCGGCAGTCGATCCAAACGGGATGAAAGTCGCGACAGCCGAGCGCTATGAGGGGAACGACGGCCGTCCGCGACAGGATATTTCGCTCCGTGACGCGGACACCGGCAAGCAACTCGTTTCCATTCCACACGACGCGGCCAGCCCGGTACAGCAACTCGCGTTCACCGCGGATGGCGCAAAGCTGCTCGTTCGCACCGACTCGCGCACGGTGCCTATGTTCGACGCGACCACCGGCGCGCCCGCGGGCGAGTTGAGTCACCCCGGTCGGCCGTATGTGACCGGGATCGCGGTTCATCCGCGCGGCCCAGTCGCGTGCGTGCGCACCAACGGAACCGTCACACTGTGGGACGCGGAGAAACGCGAACAACTCCGCACGCTCGACTGGAAGGCCGGGAAGCTGGTGTCGGTCGCGTTCAGCCCGGACGGCGCGCTTGGCGCCGCCGGCACGGAGGACGGCAAGGTCGTCGTGTGGGACGTGGACATTTGAGGTCGCGCCGATGCTCGTGCTAAAACTGGGGCGCAAGGAAAAGATCGATCACCTCACGTTCGCGCTGGACGGCGGCACGCTGGCCGCGTCCGGTGACTTCGGGGTGCGGCTCTGGCGTTCTCTCGCTGACGGGGATCGCGCCGAGCGACTGACCGACGAGCGGTGGCTCGGCGCCGCACGGTTCACTCCGGCGGACGACCGTTGGCTGTTCGCCGCGTCGAACCACTCCGTTTACCGCATTCACACGGCCAACGGTGGATGCACCGCGAGCATGTTGTGGGGCGGTGACGCTACGTGGGTCGAGGTGTCGCCGGTCGCGCCGCTGATCCTCGTCGCCCAGGTTCTATCGATCCGGCTGAGCAGGCTCGCGTGCTGGCACGCCGACGATCTGTCGCCGGCCGGAAAGGTGTGGGAGCGGTCGTTCCGCGCGGCGGGCGCGCACCGGCCGCGGTTCCTCCCCGGCGGGAAGCGGCTCGCGCACCTCGAAGGCGTCTGGGCGCCGAAACGGCAACGGAACGAATTCCGCGCCGTCATTTCCGACGCCGCCACCGGCGAGCCGCTCGGCCCGTCCGACGACGACCATGTTGTGGGGTACGACTCGCTCCTCTCGCCGGACGGAAACCTGTTCGCGGTGCGCGCTACTACCGGCGTCGAGGTGTACCCGGTCGCCGGCGGGCCGAACGTGGAACTGCGAAACGACAACAAGAAACACTTCACCGGTGTCGCGTTCCACCCCGGCGGCCGGTTCCTCGCCGTCACCAGCAACGACGCAACCGTGAAGCTCTACGACACGACTACCTGGGAACTCACTCGCACGTTCACCTGGGACATCGGCAAGATGCGGAGCATCGCGTTCAGCCCCGACGGCACGCTCGCGGCGGCCGGGAGCGACAAGGGACAGGTGATCGTCTGGGATGTGGACGGCTGACCGGGCCGCGGCGCATATCATGAGCGGGTCGTGTCCTCTCCCCGTGGGGCGAGCGAATGGTCATCTGGGAAGCGTACTCGCGGAAGATCGACGCGCTGGCGTTCGCCCCGGACGGGCGAGCGCTGGCGCTGAGCGGCGCGCACCTGGGGTGCCGGGTCATCGAGTCCGACACCGGGCGCACGCGCTGGACCGCCGGCGCCAGTTGCGGGTTCGGGCTGTCGCTCGCGTTCACGCCCGGCAGGGCCGTGCTGTGCCGGCAGAACGGGCTTTCGGTCCGTTCCGCGACCACCGGTGTCGAGGTCCGGCGGTGCGGGGCGTGGTGCCAGTCGTTCGCGGCAGCGCCGGACGGGCGCACCGCGTTCGTGGCCGACGGCGGCTACCAGGATCTC